>Ga0074197_1000383_pt1 | contig 58580 bp, 54 predicted proteins | sample EPASupsiteSAE305_FD_64526 | JGI IMG/M metagenome (GOLD analysis project Ga0074197, IMG submission 64526) | Bioremediated contaminated groundwater microbial communities from EPA Superfund site, New Mexico - SAE3-05 reassembly with SPADES | ecosystem: Environmental > Aquatic > Deep subsurface >... | reverse complement strand
GGGTACGCCACGACCTGGCCGCCGAATTGGCCCGGGTCCACCTCCAAACGGGGCAAATACCGGAACACCCGGTCGCTGAAGGCGAGCGCCGACAGGGGATCGGGAAAGATGGCCAGCAGGTGCGCCTCTTCGAACGGATTTATTTCAAGACCAAATAAGGGGATAAGCCTGGCGCGCGCGCAGGCTCGCCTGTGGGCGAGCCCACAGGCGAGCGCGAAGGCCGGGGAGTTGAGCGCGCTGTTGTGGTCGGTGAGGGCGAAGAAGTCGATATCCTTCTGAGCGGCGCGCGCGGCCATGACGGAAGGAGAATTCTCGAGGCTCGCACAGGGGCTGAGACACGAATGATTATGAAAATCGAACGTGAAAATCATGGCCATCCGGACTATAGCCGCTCCGCCGGCAAGGTCTGCATGGCCTGCCAGAGTCGGCCCGAGACTTCAAACTGGCTGAGCGATGTTCTGATCACACCAATCCGCGCCTGCGCGGCCGCGTCTATCATATCGTCGATGACCGGCCGGTTGTTGCAGAGGATGATGAGCGAAATATCGACGACCGTCGCCACCGCAACGGTATTCTTGTGAGCCTGAATGGTGATGAGCACACTCGCGTCTCTTCCGTTCGCCAGAACATCGGAGAGCAGATCTGAAGTGTAGACTCCGGTAAGCTCGACATCCTCAAAATCCCCTTGAAGTATTTCAGCGTGAATCAGTTCTGGAATATTCCTGGTCGTCATGCACCATCACTCCTTTTGCCAAATCAGCCATGCCTGAGACATAGGCCTAAGCGATTGCTTGCAGTATAGCGGCCATTTATGTTTCAATAAAGATGGAACGATTAGGCCGCACCATATTACTTTGCACGGCGCTGATGGCGCCACATCGATGCACATGCGGTTCATCCCCTGTAAAGGCGGGCAAATGCATGATCGAACTGCGCAACATCTCCAAAACCTACGCGAAAAGTGGCACAAAAGCCGTCGATACTCTCACCCTTCAAATACCTGACGGCATAATCTACGGATTTCTGGGGCCGAACGGAGCGGGAAAAACGACCACGATCCGCATTCTGACCGGCGCTATCGCCGCGGACACGGGCAGTGTGCTCATTGACGGCATCGATCTCGACAAAAATCCAATCGAAGCCAAACAGCGCTTTGGCCTCGTCCCCGACACTCCCGACCTGTTCAGCAGGCTCAGGGCGTACGAATACCTGAACTTCGTCGCGGATGTCTACAGAGTTCCCGCCGCCGCCAGAACCTCCGTTATCGAGCACCTCGCGGCGCGCTTCGAACTCAGCGATGTGCTCAAATCCCCCATCAGCAGCATGAGCCGCGGCATGCGCATGAAACTCAACCTCATCGCGAGCCTTGTGCACGCGCCGCACAACTGGATCCTCGACGAACCAATCGTCGGGCTCGATCCCCACTCCGCCTTCGCGCTCAAGGAACTCATGCGCGAACACGCGGCCGCTGGCGGCACTGTCTTCTTTTCGACGCACGTCATGGAAGTGGCCGAGCGCATCTGCGACGAGCTCGCCATCATCAACAGGGGAAAACTGATTTTCACAGGCAATCTCGAGGCTTTGCGGGAACTCCGCGAATCGCGCGGGGCTAAGTCGGGCACCGGAGAAGCGGGCACCCCGGTAGCCGCCGAAGCATCTGCCGCGGCAGACGACGAGAGCCTCGAAGCCCTCTTCCTCGCCCTCGTCGAAGACAGCGAGGGACCTAAGCTATGAGTCGGCGACCGGCCTCGCCATTCATGGCACTTCTGACTCTGAACCTCAAATCGCTATTCGCCATCCATCTGCCCGAAAAAAAAGCGCTGGCTTCGCCCAAGGTGCTCCTGAAGACCTTCGGCTGGATTGTGCTCGCGGTCTTTCTCGTCGCCGATTTCGGCTTTATGTTCGCGATGATGGACATCGGCATGTACAATGCGCTGGCGCCGCTCGGCATGCAGTCGTTCATGCTCTTATATGCCACCGTGATGTCATCGGTGATTGTATTTCTTTTCGCGTTCATCACTTCGCTCTCGTTTTTCTCAAGCGCACAGTATGAGGCACTCTTTCTCACCATGCCGCTCAAGCCTTCCTCCCTGCTCACCGCACGAATGGCCACGGTCTATGCGATCGAAGCGCCAATCGCCTTTCTCGTGATGGGCATCGCCGCGGGGGTCTATGGCATCAAGAGCCATCCTGGTTTCGATTTTTATCTGTACATGCTTTTCAACGCGCTTGCGATGCCCCTCGTGCCGCTTGCCGTTTCGTACGCGGTGCTTGTGCCGGTCATGAGCGTATCCCGATGGCTCCGCAGAAAAAACACTATTCTTTATGTCGGCGGATTCATCGGGCTTGCACTCGCGCTCGGCTTCAACTTCTACCTGCAGAGAATGATGGCCCGCATTGAAAATCCGGTACTGCTTCAAAACATGCTCACGCAGAATCAACTGAATTTTGCGGACATCGCGGACTGGTGGCCGCCCGCGTGGCTCACGATGCAGGCAATCGCACAGGGGAGAACCGCGCTCGGCTCCATTGCCGCGACTCTTGCGAACCTGGCCCTCGGCGTGGCGCTTACAGCGGCGGTAGCCTTTCTCTTTGGCAAGAGCTATGTAAAAATCCTCGTAAATTTCGGAGAGACGAGCGCGGTAAAAGGCACGCTCAATCAGACTCAGGCCGGATCCATATTCAGAGCGCGGCCGGTTTTCCTCTCCCTTGTCCAGCGCGAATTGCGCCTGATGAATCGCGAACCCATGTATCTCCTGAACGGCCCCTTCGTGATACTCCTGCTCCCGGTCATTTTCGCGATCACGTTCATCGCCCAGGGCGATGAAATGCGTGGCGCTGTGGATCAGATCCGGCCCTACCTGACGGGCCAGGCGGAGTATCTCATTCCGGCAGGGCTGGGCATATTCCTCGCCACCGCGACGAGTATCGCCTGCACCGCGTTCTCGCGCGACGCAAAATCGCTGCACTTCTTGAAATCGCTGCCACTGCGGCCCCGGGACATCATTGCGGCGAAGCTTGTGCACGCGCTCATCTTCGCGGCGCTGGGCATTGTCCTCGGTACAGTCGGCGGAGCCATCATGCTCGGAGTCAGTACCCTGGACGCGATCGTTGCGCTTCTGCTGGCGATATTCGGTTCTGTGGCGCTCAATATGGGAGGCCTCGCGATCGACACCTTCTGGCCAAGGCTTTCATGGGAAAACCCCATGTCCGCGCTCAAGCGCAATCCGAACGCGGTCATCATGATTTTGGGCTCAATGGGGCTCATCGCGGGGCTTGGTGTCCTGGCCGCCACCTTGCCCTTGGCGAAATATACATTCGCGCTTTTGTACGGCACGATATTTGTGGCCGCGTGCTTCGCGCTTGGCTTTGTGCTTTTCCGCGCGGGGGAAAAACGAGTGCGGCAAATGGAGCCTTGAGCCACTATTCAATCCGGTATTCGACCCAGCGTACGTGTCCCTGCACAATCGCATCGCGGACGCTCCGTTCTACCGTACTCAGGGACGAACGCCCGGTTTTCACCTCTATGAACACAATTTCACGTACCATGCCTTCGTCCGCGCCGCAAAACGACACAAAATCCACAGGCTTGCCAATAAATCGCGCATCGGCAGGACTGGTCGGAAAATCAGGCAGCCACGGGGCAATCTGCTCCGAAACCTGTCCAGAAAGCGCGGACCTCGACCGCTCTACCGCATCTTTTCGCGCAAGGTCCATCCGGTCACGCTCGGCAAGCTGCGCTTCAAGAAGCCCCCGCCTTTTCCCCGCCCGATATGCCAGCACCCCCGCAACGCAGATTGCGGCGAAAAACACTGTCATGGCTGCGATGAACCATGACGACAGATACCACGACTGAGACTGGACACCAAAACCATTCATGCATTCAGCATAAACGCTGCTTTCTTTCAAGAAAAGCCATCGCGCCATGTCATCATGCATCAATTTCATATGCACAAAATCAAAAAACAGCTTTATAATGAGACACCTATCGATAATCCCCGGAGAAATTGATGAGTACAATAATGCAGCAACCCTCATATGTGAGAAACGAGCGCCTGTTGGAGTGGGTTTCCGGTATGAAAGCCCTCTGCAAACCCGATTTTGTCTATTGGTGCGATGGTTCGGACGAAGAATATGAGACTGTATGCCGCTCGCTCGTCGCCTCGGGCACCTTCCTGCCCCTCAATTCCGACAAACGACCCAATTCCTATCTCGCGCGATCCGACCCCAGCGATGTAGCCCGCGTTGAAGACCGCACGTTCATCTGCAGCCAGCGCAAAGTTGAGGCCGGCCCCACCAACAACTGGATGGATCCGAAACAGATGAAAGGCATTCTCAACACGCTCTTCGAAGGCTGCATGCGCGGCCGGACCATGTATGTCATCCCCTTTTCGATGGGGCCGATCGGTTCTCCCATGTCATACATCGGTGTAGAACTCACCGATTCCGCGTATGTGGTCGCGAATATGCGAATCATGACGCGCATGGGCCGAAAAGTGATCGAGGCGCTTGGCGAATTCGGTGAATTCGTGCCTTGTGTGCATTCGGTCGGGATGCCTCTCGAACATGGACAGAAAGATGTTCCATGGCCCTGTAATCCGGAAACGAAGTACATTGTCCACTTTCCCGAAACACGAGAAATCTGGTCCTATGGCTCTGGCTACGGAGGCAACGCCCTGCTCGGGAAAAAATGCTTCGCCCTGCGCATCGCATCGGTCATCGCTCGCGACCAGGGATGGCTTGCGGAACATATGCTCATCCTCGGCGTCGAATCGCCTGAGCACGAAAAAACGTATGTGGCCGCCGCGTTTCCGAGCGCGTGCGGCAAAACGAATTTCGCGATGCTCATCCCGCCAAAAGCCTTCGAAGGCTGGAAAGTCACTACTGTCGGCGATGACATCGCGTGGATTCGCGCTGGCAAGGACGGCCAGATGCGGGCGATCAACCCCGAGGCCGGCCTCTTTGGTGTCGCGCCCGGAACCTCCGAAAAATCCAATCCCAATGCCATGGCCACCATCCGGACCAATACGATTTTCACGAACTGCGCGCTCACGCCCGACGGCGACATCTGGTGGGAAGGCATGAGCAAAAACCCTCCGGAAGGCCTCATCGACTGGCAAGGCAAGCCATGGGATCCCACTTCCGGCAAACCGGCCGCGCACCCTAACGCCCGATTTACCGCCCCCATCCAGCAATGTCCTTCGGTCGATCCCGATTGGGAAAATCCCGAAGGCGTGCAGATAAAGGCATTTATCTTCGGTGGACGCAGAAGCGCGGTCTATCCGCTTGTCTATCAAGCATTCAACTGGATCTACGGCGTGTATCTCGCCGCGACCCTCGGGTCCGAGACGACCGCGGCCTCGGCGAGCGCGATCGGTCATGTACGCCGCGATCCCTTCGCCATGCTTCCTTTCTGTGGCTACAACATAGCTTCGTATTTCAATTACTGGCTGCGATTCGGTCGCTCGAACGGCAATCCTCCCCGCATTTTCGGCGTGAACTGGTTCCGCAAAGACAAAGACGGCAATTTCCTCTGGCCCGGCTTTGGCGAGAACATCCGCGTCCTCAAGTGGATTGTCGAGCGCGCGAACAACCATGGCAAGGCCATCGAGAGTCCGATCGGCTGGATGCCCCGCTACGAAGACATCAGCTGGCAAGGCCTGGATTTCTCAAAAGAACGATTCAATGAGCTCATGTCGGTGGACCGCGATCTGTGGGCGAATGAAATTCTTTCACACGAAGAGCTATTCATGAGGCTGTATGATCGCCTGCCCAAGGAACTTATCTTCGTGCGGGAACTCATGCTTTCAAGTTTGTGGCGGGCGCCCGAACATTGGGAGTTTGCAACGGTGAGCCCGGACATGTATAATGAATGAAAGTACGACTGAATTAATGCATCCAAAATAAGGAGGAGCAAAAATGCGTATTTTCTATATTGTTCTTTTGATAGCCGTAGGTATCGTCGCGGTAGTGTTCGCGGGACAGAACAGCACACCCATCACCGTCGCGTTTTTTGGGTGGTCTACAAACGCCTCTATGTCCCTTGTGCTTGTAATAACTCTTGCGGCCGGCATATTGCTTGGCGTGCTCCTGCTTCTTCCTTCGGTATGGAAGCGAACGCATGCGCTTTCGGCGCAAAAAAAGAAAACGCGCGAAGCTGAGAATCAGCTGAAAAACACTGGAAGCATTCCCGAGCCAAAGCCTTCATCTCTAACCGAAAGCGCCACAAAAGAGAACGTTTCTCAAGACAAACCATCAGCCGGAGGCGAGGCAAAGTCATAAAGGGACAGCGCTGAAATAATCCGCCGATTATTTCTTTTCTTCTTCCTTGGGCTTTTCTTTCTCTGCCTTCGGGGCGGTTGAAATCCCCAAAACTGTATAGAGCGGGCAGAAGGAAATCGCGCTCGTCACTGCAAGGAACACAGCAAGAATCCCCAATATCCATGCCCACGCGCCGGTCAAAACGCCGGTTAAAATGAAAATCGCAATTACAATTGCGACGATAAGTCGAACCGTCTTATCAGTCTTTCCCATGTTCTTTGTCATTGCATTCCTCCGCTTAGAATGAAATAATCGCTAACTTATAAATATACTAAAAAAAATCGGGTTTTCAAAAAGGAAGCAATGAGCATAAGCGGCATCAATACCCAAAAAGCTATTTCAAAACTAAGGTAAGGGATTCCTTTCGGTTGATCTTCTTAAAAGAAGGGCCTCCAAATTCTTGATCCAATGAATTAAAAGGAAGCAATGAGCATAAGCGGCATCAATACCCAAAAAGCTATTTCAAAACTAAGGTAAGGGATTCCTTTCGGTTGATCTTCTTAAAAGAAGGGCCTCCAAATTCTTGATCCAATGAATTAATGTAAACAAACTTTCCCCTTCCCAAAGGTTTTATAATATTCCTTTGTTTAAGAGATTCAATAACCCGACTTACGGTAACCCGGTTCATTCCCGTTAATAATGCCAGTTCATCGTGGGTAAAGTTTATAGATACATCTTGCTGTTCAAAGAGTTCGTCTAACTGATACAGCATCTTCTCAATAGAGTCGCCTAAAGTATATCCGAGTTTTATATAAGAGTGCTTCAAACGAACACCTAGCATTTTAATAATGCTATCATTAATAGCGGGGCAGCGGCTTCGCAACCTGTCAAATTTAATCACCGAAATTGCACATAGCTCAATGTTTGTTTTCGCATAAACTGTAATCTGGTCAGCATTTCCATTCAAAAAATCACACAATCCCAAAATGGATCCCGCATGAAGGCAGTCTACCCCTATCTCATTACCGTTGCTGGCCAGGCGATACGGTATTACTGTCCCCAAGGACAAGATATATAGGTACCCATTAGGGCCCACACTTTTAACGAAAAATTCTTTGGCATTGTGTTTACTTTGCACAGCAACCCTACACATTTCTTCCCTAATCTCTGATGGCAAGGATGCGCAGAACGTATTTGTACAGTTCATACATTTCACTTCAGAACCTCTAATTCAAATGTATTTGTTCGTAGGACAACTTTATACTACGTTTCTCTCATTTAAAGTTAACTGGGGCTTGGTTATCAAGCCCCAGATTTTTCATCCTACGTTAGGAACTGAAAATTACATCAATAATGATGCCAGAGGATAAGCGATAAAGGTGAGAACTACCGAGGCAATAGCACATATAAACATTCCCCATGCAAACATGGTACCGGTATCCAGCCAATCCGTGCCAATTGCCATAGCGGCAGGCGCGGTAGACGGAGGAGTAGCCATGGCAACGCATGATCCCATAGCAATCACGGTGGCCATTGCCGGGGCGTTAAGGTTGGGGATGGCGCCGGATATGACAAGTGGCACAACTATGCTGGACACCAATGTCACGGTAACAGCATTGGTTGCAAAGTTAGTGACCAATACCGTGATGCTGACAATCGCCAATACACATATCATGGGGGGAAGCCTGGAAACAGCGGGAGCTATAAAAGTACCCAACCAATTCGTTAATCCCACATCTTTGTTTGTAATGGCGGAACCCAACATAATCGTCGTTGCTACCAGCAACCAGCTAGACCAAGGTACGCCCTTCGACATGACCTCGGCAAAGTTCATAATGGGTTTACCTTCAATTTTGATAATCGACAGGACAATAAGACCAATCAAAGGCGGTATAGCCGGCCCAAGACTATCAAGAAACTTGGCTGTTTGGGGCATAATGCCAGTAATCAGTCCCGGTGCCATCCATATAATCACTATTGCAAGAAACACTGTCAAAACAATTTTCTCTTCTTTGCCCATAGGCTTCATATCCTTGAGCAGAAATTCCGTGTCTACGTTTTGAATCCTTGAAAGATCCGGTTTAAAACAGTATTTTATCATCAACATAATAAGCACAAAAAGGATTAGGGACGATATTACGCCGACAATCGTGAAGGATACGAAATCAATGTGGGCACCACCGGAAAACTGGCTATACAGTGACATGCCAAGAATAGGGAAAGTGTGCGCTATCGGAGTTGTCATGGTGGAAACAGAGGAAAAGCATAAGATGCCAAGAGTTATTATTTTGGGGACCCGATCTCCTTTTTGATAACCGAGTTCGATAAATATCTGTTCTATAATGGGAATAAAAATGATGAAGGTCGTAATTGGAGACATAATTGAGCCAATGGCCAAAGGAGCAAGGAATAACAACCCAAGAAACATCCATGGATTTTTCTTGCTAATTGGCCTGGTAATAAACCAGATTGCGCACCTTTTCAAAAAACCGGTCTTCGACAACATATAGCACAAAGCGGAGCTGAAAAGCACAAATGATGGTACCCAGTTGCCCAGTGAAGCGGAAAGAGCTTGATTTACCGTGTACAAAGGGCTTAAGGCAAGGGCAAAAATACACAGCAAACTGGGCCATGTGATCGACACAGTCAGCCAGAGGATTATCGTTCCAAGAAATACACCTGCTATTTCCATGGACAGCGGAGTCAAGCCTTCAGGTGCAGGTATATATTTGAATCCAAAAATGCACAGCACCGCAATAACAGAAAAAACGCGCTTAACGTTTTTCATCTATCACCTCTCTCCTAAATAAAATTTGGAAATTTTCAAAGGTACCAAAGCGGGAGGAAAAGAACCCCAGCTGTATTACACATATACTATTCTTGCCCATATGCAGGTCTCTTCCCCTCTTCGCACCGCGCTGGTTTTTTGTTGATAGTCCGTTGGAATTAATGAGGAATCACAAACACTTCTCTCGGTGTCTTATGTAGTCTGATCGGTACTCCTTGTGTTGTTAAATAGTTATCACAGCAAAAGGTGAAGGATGTCGGCCCCGAAAGCCTTGGATGCACCGCAATATTCATGTTTGGCTGTATAACAATAGGTTCTTCAGGCCTTATAAGAGGTCGCTCCATTACATCGTAACCCTGACCATGTGCAAACACACAGGTGTCCGGCTGGTCGCCACACGAAACCAGAAATTCATTGTTTTGCTCATAGATCGGCTTAAGTTCGGCGCCGGGGATCAGCTTCGCTACCGTACGATCTTGCGCTTTGACATTTAAGTCCCACAAATCCAGCAAATCCCGGGGAGGTTCCTTCATGCAGAACACCCTTGCAACTTCTGTGTAATAACCGCCCGGTCCATTTGTCTCTATCATGATGTTCATATAGTCATCTTCACCAATTACCTTATTTTGCAGATAGGGACTTGAGTGTTTGGCAAGCTCGCCAAAAGGAGCGGTGCCCAGCATCAAGAGGAATTCTTCCGCACCCATGTCGGACAGGATGTGCTGAATAATATTGTGCACTTCAATCACCTTCATACGGGGATGTATCAGTGCCGGCAAGGCAAGCATGACAGCGTCCTGGACAGCCGCTGTTTTTTTGATGTACTCGACTTCTACATCGCTCTTCAAGGCTTTCAATCTATCAATCTCTTCTGTCATGTCAACGAACTCAACGCCAGGCAGGTTTGCGGTTAAATACTTATCAAAGGTCATGGGGATAAAAGCCGGCCCCACATAGCCGACCCTTTTGGCGTTCAGCTTCTTAATAGTTTCTACAGCAGCTTTCGCATCATAAGTATTTGTGTAGTTGACGGACAGATAATACGGACGGGCTAAAACTTCTTTGACACCGTAAGTGGCCCACAGAGGAGGAAAGGCCGGGCGTGGGGCGCCACCAAGACTTATCATTGTCATCTCATCATCCATAGGAAAAATGACAGTTACCGGAAAATTGTTCTCCGCGACGACATCAGTAAACCACCGCACATAACCGCCAAGATATTTGGTACTATTTTGCATAAGTAGGCAATCAATGCCTTTGGTCTTCATAGCTGCTCTTGCTGCTTTATGGCGCCTCTCAAGCTCGGCTTGAGGTATCGGGAAAAACAATTTTTCCCTACGATCTTTTTCGCTCATATACTTTACCTCTCTAAAAAATACTCCCGGTTCTGCAGCAACCTGTTTTATGTGGATAGAACAAATCGCAATATTTTTCCGTAGCCTTCGCTACAGTAATCAAAAATTGTTACCATATCTAAATAGATTGAGCCAATTTCAAAAGTCTGTTGCTTCTGAAATTGGCTTTGCATTTGCTCCGGTTTCGTTGAAACCGTACGCAAATGCCGCAATAAAAGGTCGTTCTTTCAAAACTCGTCCGACTTTTGAAAGAACCTCGATTATGTATATTTATTTGGGTTATCCGACGAAAAACGACAAGCAGCAAAATGTATCTACACAAAAAATACGGGTTGAAATTTTTGTTAAGGCAATCTAAGAGTTGAATGTAATAATAGGTACTTTGGACGAAAACCTAAAGTTTACGTGCAAGAAAGCAGGAATAAAGAAATATTGAATAAGGACAAACTCGGGGTTTCCCACCTTCGGCCCTGCCCCACCACGCTCTCGGATGGCTCCATGGGAAATTATCAACGCCTGAGACAAAAAACCTTCATACCATTATACTGAAGCGGTATGGATTTTCTTGTCGCTTCCCTGCAGGACATGCGCCGCAAAAATTGGGCCCCCGGCGATTTGGACGCGATCATCGTTACGGGCGATGCCTATGTCGATCATCCGTCCTTTGGAGCCGCACTCATCGGAAGACTTCTGGAGGCACATGGATATCGTGTCGGCATTCTAAGCCGTCCCGATCCCGACGATCCTGAAGCGTTCCGTATGTTCGGCAGACCCAAGCTCGCGTTTCTCGTCACCGCCGGCGCGCTCGATTCAATGGTATCTTCATATACCGCAAATAAAAAACCACGATCAAAGGATGAATTCGCGCCGGGCGGAGACCGTTCGCTCTGTATGAGAGCGGACGGGACGCTCGGCCTTGGCGTGCGCGGCCGTGCCAACGCGCGGCCGGACAGGGCTACAATAGTGTACGCCAACCTCTGCCGGCAGGCATACAAGGGAGTGCCGGTGATTCTCGGCGGCATCGAAGCCTCGCTGCGCCGGCTCGCCCACTACGACTACTGGTCGGACACCGTGCGCCGCTCGATACTTCTGGACGCGAAGGCGGACCTGCTCGTCTACGGGATGGGGGAGCGGCAAATTCTGGAGACGATGCGGAGGCTCCGTGCCGCCGGCGAAAAGGGGACAGAGGTTGATCTGCGCGGCATCAGAGGCACGGTGTGGACGGTCCACGCCTCGAAGCTGACCGAAGCGCTGGACGACAGGCTGCCCGAGGAACGTGGCGGCCACATACCGGGAGGCGCGGCCCCCGACGCCGCGACACTTCCCGCCTATGACACGATACAGCCTGACACGGAAGAAGGTCGCCGCGCCTTTGCGGCCTCGTTCAAGATTCAGTACCGCAACACGGACCCGTGGTCCGCGAAACTTCTGGTTGAGCCATGCGGCGACCGTTTCGTCATACAGGAACCGCCAGAATTCCCTCTCCCCCGCGGGGAACTCGATGAGGTATACGGGCTTCCTTTCCTGCACGAGTGGCATCCGATGTACAGGGGATTCGGCGGCGTGCCCGCCCTTGCCGAAGTGAAATTCTCGCTCGTATCTTCGCGCGGCTGCTTCGGCGGCTGTTCATTTTGCGCCCTTTCTTTTCATGAGGGCCGCGTGGTCACCTCGCGCAGCGTCGAATCCGTCATCAACGAAGCCAAAAAACTCACTAAATTGCCTGATTTCAAAGGCTATATCCATGACGTCGGCGGCCCCACCGCCAACTTCCGCGGTCCCGCCTGCGCCAAAATGGCCAAACACGGAGCCTGCATCGACCGGCGCTGCCTCGCCCCACAGCCCTGCCCAAACCTCGAAGTCGACCACCGCGAATACCGGGAACTCCTGCAAAGACTTCGGGGCTTGCCCGGTATCAAGCGCGTCTTCATACGCTCGGGAATTCGCTACGACTATCTCATGCTCGACAAAGACCAAAGCTTTTTCAGCGACCTCGTGCGGCACCACATCTCCGGCCAGCTCAAAGTCGCCCCTGAACATGTCTCGAACCACGTCCTCGAACTCATGGGAAAACCGCCCCTCGAGAGCTTCGACCGATTCGCCGAAGAATACGCTCGCCTCAACAGGAAGTTCGGCAAAAAACAGTACCTGATACCCTATTTCATCTCCGGACACCCCGGCGCCACTCTCCAGGACGCCCTCGAACTCGCGCTCTACCTCAAGCGGTTCGGGTTCGTGCCTGACCAGGTCCAGGATTTCTACCCCACCCCAGGCACCCTCTCGACCGCCATGTGGCGCGCCCGGATGAACCCTCTCGACGGGACACCCGTCTACATACCGCGCGGGGCAAAGGAACGGGCCTTCCAGCGCGCCCTTCTTCAGTTCTCCAAACCCGAGAATCGCGCCCTCGTGCGGGAAGCCCTGCGGATACTGGGCCGAACCGATCTGATCGGGAAAGGGAAAGAATGTCTGGTGGGGGCGGAAACAAACAGTTGAGAGGGCCTCCGATTGAGCCCCCGAACCAGGTTTGAGAGGGGTGTCTCCCGCCTTGGCAAAGGACTTCATCCAATAGAGTGGTATGATATAATATTTTTAAACTAGTTCGGAACGTCTCATAAGAACGAAAGCGGAATACAGATTATGGCCATGCCTAAAAACAGTGCGAAACGCAATGAAATTTTGCGTTGTGCCTATCGGCTTTTTACAGAATCCGGCTACACTAAGGTGTTTTTGCGCGATATCGCAAGTGAGGCTGGTATTAGCAAATCCCTGCTGCAACATTATTTCCCTAAAAAAAATGATGTCATTCAGAGCATCCTGGAGGAAACGTTAAGTATCTCATTTGAGTATGTGGAGAATCTTATACCTGCCGAGGGTGAGCTTTTTCTGAGTCTGTCCGTCTATACCAGGCTTTTTTGGGAAAGTGTCTCAAAAGACAAGAAATGGGATCGCTTCAATATCAATGTCATTTCCCATCGGGAGCTGCTGGAAAGCTGGATCGATATCATCTATCGGTGGTTGCGCTCAATGAAAGACAGTCATTTAGAGCAGATTAAAGACAGGGATCTAAAAATTGCCTTGACTTTTTCGATTACCGGAGGAATGGAGCTTTACCTTTACCGGGATGAACTGCAGGTAGAGGTGATATCCATCTGTGAACAGATTACGACTTCTTTTATGGAAATATTAAATTGCCAGAACGATGAAATACAAGCCACATTGAAGAAGACCCATGAGATGCTGACAAGCAAAAATATCGATGCTTTTACGGTTTTCTGCGAAGACAAGATACAATGGTTGAATTCGCCGTAACGACCGGATGACGGATACATTATCGACGCTCACAGAATGCCTGAATTCCCCCTATAAAGAGCTATAGAAAAATTTCGATATTTTTATATTGACATGCTAACGTAACAATAATAAAATATCAAAATCCTATACTAGTATAGGATACTAGTATCACATTGTGCCATACAGAAAGTCTTTCTGTGGTATGAACGCCATGCATGGGGTTGAGGATCATTTTCAACATAAAAATTTCCTTGGAAAATCAAATCATGGGAGGTATCAAGATGGGGAGCGTAAAGATCCTTTCCGGCGAGGGAAAAGGATTTACGGTTGAAAAAACCGCTGTTGCACACATTAACCCCAGGAACTGCGTAAACTGCGGGACTTGTCGTGAACTGTGCCCGATGGAGGCCATCAGCGAGAGTCAAAGGGTTATCTGCCGGATTTGTCCGGAGTGTACGGAGCAAGACGCGATGACCTTTGACGAGATGTATGAATTTACGACAAAGGCAGCGTGTACCACGGGGTGTCCCCTGGGGATCAGCCCTCAGGGATACATCAACCTGACCCGCGCGGGCAAACTGGAAGAGGCGTATAAACTGGTCTGGGACAAAAACCCGCTTCCGTCTGTCTGCGCGCGGATTTGCCATCATCCCTGCGAGCAAGTCTGCAAGCGCGGCGTCCTAGTCGACGAACCGATTGCCATTCGCAGTATCAAGCGGTATCTCGGAGAAAAAACAACGTTCCGGGCGGAGAAATATCCGCGTCTGTATGAGGAGCGCATCGCGGTCATTGGTGCGGGGCCCGCGGGGCTGACGGCCGGACATTATCTTTCACGGGCTGGTTATGAAGTGACCGTTTTTGAAAGCGCTACGGAAGCTGGAGGAATGCTGAAACGCGGTATTCCGGAATTCCGGCTAGACCGCAGCGTGGTGGATGAAGAGGTTACCAATCTTGAAAATGCAGGCCTCGCCATACGGCTCAATGAACGTATCAACAAGCACTCTCTGGAAAAGATCCAAAAAGAATACGATGCCGTCATTGTCGCCGCCGGTGCTCCCAATTCCAAGGAACTGAAGATTGAGGGCTGGCGGCTGAGCGGGGTGATGACCGCCATGGACTTTATGGAACAGGTTAACCACAGACAGGAGATACGGCGGCATCCGGGCCAGATCTTCAATCTGGGAGGGGAAGTTGTTGTCATCGGCGGGGGCAGTGTGGCGATTGACACGGCCCGCGCTGCGCTTAGGATGGGTGCCACCAAGGTTACGGCTGTCTGCCTTGAATGTGACGAAGAGATTCCCTGCCATCCCTGGGAGTTGAAAGAGGCCGAGGATGAGGGCATCACGCTGATACAAAGTCATAGCCCCACACGCTTCGTCGGTACCTACCCGAAACTCGAGGGAGTGGAAGTCTGCAAAGTCACTTCGTTCTCCAAGGACGGCAAAGGCAAAATCAGCTGCGAACTCGACGAAAATGACACCATGACTATTAAGGCCGACTGGGCAATCGTCGCCATCGGTCAGGCACCCGATACGATGTGGTCCAGCCTCAAGGGCGACAGGGTTTATTTTGCGGGCGATATCAGCAAGAGTGCCTGCTCAGTCATCGATGCGATGGCCTCGGGCAGAAAAGTCGCGCTGAACGTGGATGCGGACCTCCGCGGGCGCACCCTGAAAGACCCCATGGATACGCATGAACTACACAGTGCGCCACTATCGGAAAAAATTTATCCTTATAACCGTCGTAAATCCATCCGTCCCGAAATTCCCATGCTGGCCGCTGAATCGAGAATTCATTCTTTCGATGAGGTCGAGGGAGGCTTTGACGATGAGGCTGCCCAGATGGAGGTCCTCCGCTGTCTTCGCTGTGGCTACCAAGTGGTTGACGAAGAGAGATGCATCGGCTGTGGCATATGCCAGAGGGAGTGTCCAGAGGGTGACGTTATCACCATGGAACCGGTTGCAAAAGGAGGAGAGAAATGAAAAGACAGGTTGTTGTGGTCGGTGCGGGTCCCGGTGGATGTACCGCGGCGTTTTATCTCGCAAAGGCGGGTATAGACGTCCTTCTCATCGATAAAGAAACATGGCCCCGCGATAAAATCTGTGGGGATTCGTATCTTCCGGCGCTCTATCCGTTTTTCGAAGATATGGGCATCATGAACGAAATGAAAGCGGCGGCCGCCTGCAATCCAAAGGCCCTTCGCATCATCGACCCTGATGAAGAGTATGCGGACTTTGATGTGGAACCGTGGCTCATCGCTCCCCGCCGCATCGGCGACGACATTATCCGTCGCGGGGCTCTGACGTCCGGAGCCGACTTTATGGAAAATTTCCAGGCCGAAGAATTGATCATCCGGCGCGGCGTGGTCAGAGGCATCAAAGGCATCTACAACAACAGGGAAATCGAAGTGGAAGCGGATGCGGTCGTCATCGCCGACGGGAGTCATTCGGCGCTGGCAAGACAGCTCGGCATTTATAAAGAGGATCCCGAATATATCCTCTATGCCGGACGGGCCTACTATGACGGTGTGGAAGGCATGGAGGAGGGCAAGTTCGAGGAATTCTATACGCCTTCCACCTTACCCAAGCCGACCTACAGCCCGATCTGTCTGACATGGGTCGCACCGCTGTATCAAGGCAAATATGCGAGCGTAGGCATTACGATTGCCGAAAAGTATCTGCGCGAAACAGGCATGACGCTGGAAGGGCTGTTCCAGTGGTGGTGCGAAAACACGAAATTCGGCCGGGAACGCATGCATAATGCCAGGCCGGTTGAGAAGCTGAAGGGCTGGCGTCTGCCCGGCAGCCGCAAAATTGAAAAGAATTACGCGCCGGGGGCGGTGGTCATTGGCGACGCCGTCAGTTCGGCGGAAGCGGCATTTGAATATGGTATCCCTTCTTCCATGATCGGCGGAAGAGTAGCCGCATCCTTCCTGCCGGAAGTCCTGTCCTCCGGAGATTTTTCCGAAAAGAAATTCTCCGAATTCCAGACGCTGGTCGGCAAGGAGTTGAATCCTGGACTTGAGTATAACGCCAATTTCAGGGACAACATCCTGGCCAACAAAAAAACCATGAAGCAATTCCAGCTTTGGGCCAAGACTCAGCCGGGATACCCACATCTGATTTACGATCAGTCTGTGGTGAAGTTCATCACCGAGGTGCTTCATAAAGAGATCGTACTGTCGGACAAAAAAATCACACAATAATTCTAGTATCGTCGATGTACGTGTATATGGTCTAACGAGATGGGGCTGCCCAGGAAGCTGGATTGGACAGCCCCATCTTGTTTTGATAGGATTATAAAAGATATAAAACCGAAAAGAGACAGCATAAAGCCTCAGAGATTCCGAAGTTGACAAGCAAAAAATCGCGTGACACGCGGCCGCCTGTCTTCAGCCCGCTACAAACAGACCTTTGGCACCCTCCCGACCGCCATGTGGCGCGCCCGGATGAATCCCCTATCGACGGGACCCCCGTCTACATACCGCGCGGATCGAAGAAACGGGCGCTCACAGCGTGCCCTCCCTCAATTCCCAAAATCCGAGAATCGCACCCTCGTTCGAAAAGTCCTGGGATGCTGGGGAGAATGGATCTGATCGGGAAAGGGAAAGAATGTCTGGTGGGGTGAGGAAATAAAAAAGTGATTCCGCGATCAAAATTTCAAAGAAAAATCAACGGCACATCTTGTATTCTGGTCATTTGCACGTAATTATATATTGATATATACTCTTATCAGATTGTCTGATGTGCGAAAATCTATGGAGGAAATCTTTGACTAGAAATATTATAAGAATTGACAGGGTATCAATCTCAGATCAAGTTGCCAAACAGCTTCAATCGCTTATTACCTCAGGTGAATTCAAAGTTGGAGACAGACTCCCAACAGAGAATGAACTATGTGCACAATTTGGGGTAGGCAGATCGACGGTTCGGGAAGCCCTACGGGTTCTTGTTGCGATGGGAATGATTCGGATACAGCCGGGGAAAGGTGCATTTGTCGCAAAAGATGAAGACAATTCATTTGACGCAATTAAATATTGGTTTACAGAAAAACATGCGGAGTTGAGTGAACTGATAGAAGTAAGAATGGCAATAGAACCTCTTGCAGTACGTTTGGCAATTCAGCGGGCATCTCCTGAAAGCATCCGGCAAATCCAGGAAATCCATAATGCTTTCAAGGCCGCGGCCCAACAAAAAGATCATATCGAACTTGCCATCCTTGACGAATCTTTTCACAATGCAATCATTTACGCTTCCGGTAATAGCCTATTAATTAAAATCGGAAAGCTGATAGCAGATGCCATGAAAGAATTTAGAGCCCGCTCCTTTGCTGTATCTGAAAATATCAGTCATGCTACGATCGCATGAGAAGATTATCGAAGCAATCCTGAAAAAAGATGAAAATGCCGGTGTTGCAGCGATGATGAGTCATCTCGAAATATCCAAAGAGGATATGGAAAAAGTCGTTAATGTCTGAGTGATAGCATGCCTTCCAGTCCTGACCGAAGTCGTTGATTCATCCAAGGTTCTTCTAGATTCATAGTGGTTCGAATATAAGAATATAGTTTTTCAATATTCCCGCTCACTGGTTCTATATCAATATCCCGTAAGGAGACTGGCGTTCCGATCGACACAAGAAAATTTCTAATCATTTCAACCTGCAGAGGGTCTATTCCGTTGACGATCATCTGTAACAATATGCCGACTGATACAATTTCTCCATGCAGAAATTTATTCTGCTGAGCTTTGAAGAATTTGCAAATAGCATCATGAAAAAAATGTGCAATACCGAGTTGATGGCCGCCGCTGACAAGAGAGGAGACTATTCCCGTCAAGGCAATATTAGTGCATATGATGTCCTCTAACCGTGGAGTGAGCCGAGATGCCTGTGTATCTTCTAGTGCCTCTTTCCCGGTTTGAAATAACAAATCCCAATTATGTTTTGCCAGAACAACCGCAGCAGAGGGCAGCACTGTTTTTTCCCAATCAGTAGAATATTTCATGCTGAAGACTATCTCGGGATATTTTGCAAGGGCATCGGCAACTCCTGATGCTAACATCCGAGGAGGGCATCGGGATGCCAGGATTTTCGTATCAACAAGAATGCTGGCTATCTCATGACTATAAAAGGCATTGTAAAGTACATCGCCATCATCGGAATAAACGACGCTTAAGACCGCAGAGGCGGCACAGGTCGCTGCCGAAGTCGGCACGGTTATCACGCGAAGCTTCATATCATCAGCAAGCAGTTTCGCCGTATCGAGAACCTTCCCTCCTCCGACACCAACGACCATGTCGGCACTATATTTTTCGGCTTTCTCACGCAGCACGGCGACTTTCTTTAACGTACAGTGACCATGAAATTCCTCGATTGCATAATCAATGTTCTCTGCCCTGATACCTTTTTCGATATCGTCTATACTGACAGAAAGAGCCGCCTTTCCTCCAAGGATAAAAGCCCGTTTGGTCCCATATCGTTTCATTTCAGAGCCTAGAAGGCCTGCAGCATCCTCCGTCTGTATATAACGGCCACTTCCAATGTAGGGATTCCCATTTCGCATTGTTTACCTCTTCCGAATGCGGGTATATCTTTCTCAGAGACCCTTCTCTGTTTTTTCCCCTCGAACTTCATAGTGCCCAGATCCTAATTCTATCGAGCTGTCTTTCTCACAATAGAACTGCCCATTGGAAGACCGTATACTGACTTCTCTCAAAAATTCGCAGGGCATGTATAGAGTAGCATCACAGTTTACTGGAATTGAAAAGCTGGCAGTAAAAGTATCTCCCTCGACAGCCCATTCGCCTTCGATTTTTCCATAGGGAGAAACATGGCTTGCCCGGACCCAGTCAAGACCACTGACAGGACATGGCCTCAAAATAATATGTTTAAAGCCAGGCCTACTCGGGTCGGGCTGAATACCGGCCAGCCAAAGATAGAACCATGCACTTATATCGCTAAACATATGATGATTCCTGGATTTTTTCCCATCCCATCGTTCCCACAATGTTGTAGCGCCCTGAGCAATCCAGTTGCCCCACCCGGGGTAATCGACACATGTGGCAATATTGAATGCGGTCTGCGTCTTACCCGCCGCACTCAATGCATGCAAGAGATATTTCGACCCCAAGATTCCAGTATCCAGATGACCATTTTGGCGTTCGACCTCTTTGAGCAGGTTCGAAACAACCATAGTTTTCTCGTTTTCATTGACAAGGCCCTGATAAAGAGCACATGCCAAAGAAGTCTGGCAGTCTCCCGCTATCGTCCCGGTCTGTGCATCGAAAAAATCCTCTCGCCACGCGGTCTTTACTCTCTCGGCTTTTATATGGAATTCCGCTGCCTCTGCTTCACGACCAAGAACGCTCGCTATTTTTGCCATCGTTGCCAGATCGACATAGTAATATGCTGTATCAGTGACAGCAGTGGGACATTTGTAGTCTGAAGCATTCTCTCCAGGAGGACACCAATCCCCCAGGCCAAAGTCCACAATTCCTTTGTCATCCATCGATTCTAAGAACTGAACATACAAGGACATACAACCATACATCTTGTCCAAGATATCGGCATCACAGGAGTACACATACATATACCAAGGAATAAGGATGACAGCGCTATCCCAGGCAGGACCACTACCCCAGTTGTATCCCCAACCACTTGTCGGGATTATTCCTGGCAACTGACCACTCTCTCGTTGTGCGTCACGAAAATCCCTGAGCCATTTTTCATATGCACATATCGGATCGAAGTTTAATAGAACCTGCTCAGCCGATAACAGGGCATCTCCTGTCCATCCATTCTTCTCTCTATGCGGACAATCAGTAGGGATACCGTGGTAATTAGTGAGCGTCGACCATCTGGCGCAGCGTTGTATCTGATTTAAAATCTCACTTGAACACTCAAAGCTTCCTGCATCACGAAGAGCCGTATGGACAACTATTCCTGTCACCGTATCCAGAGAGGGACGACCAGGATAGTTACACAGTTTGATATAGCGGAAGCCGTGATAGGTGAAACGGGGTTCCCATATCTCCAGATCATTGCCTTTTGTAATATACTTATCAGTTTGGAATTCTCCACTCTTGATCAGATAATCAATCGCGGAAGTATCTATATCACCACGGTCATCTATCATCTCCGAGTACTTTATAGTGATGGGCGTTCCCCCTGGTGCGCTTATCCTGAGTCGGGCCCAACCAGAAATGTTTTGACCTAAATCATAGACATAATTCCCCGGACTTACTTCCGTAAAAAAGATCGGTTTTATTTCGCCGATAGTTTTGATAGAGGGCAGTAGCGATGTTTCCAGCCCTCCACCGGGAGCCTTTGCAATCCGCGCAACCGGCCAAGCCGAATCATCGAAATTGGGTTTATCCCATCCTGTCTTTTCCAGGCGGGCATCATATATTTCACCATTGCGGAGACCATCAAATATAATTGGCCCCCTGTTCACTCTCCAGCTTGTGTCGCTGGGGACAATAACTGTGGAACCATCTGCATTCTCTATCTCAAGCTGGAATATGAGCTTCGGGGTATGCCGCCATCGGGCCTGCTGATAATTCCATACATCCGAAGTAAAACAATTGTACCATCCATTCCCCAGCACCACTGCAACGATGTTTTCCCCTGGCTTCAAATAGTCGGTAACATCATAGACACAATAGAGCACCGTTTTCTCATAGTCCGTCACCGAAGGAACAAGAACTTCATCGCCAACTTTGGTACCATTGATTTTCAGTTCAAAGTAACCCAACCCACATATATATGCCCGCCCATTCGCCGGCACCTGAGAAAGAACAAATGTCGTGCGAAACAGGGGAGCAGGATCCGGGACCGCCGGCAATATATTGGGATTCTTGCTAGGAAATTCGATCCATTTGGCTTTCCAATCAGATGCATGCAAGAGGCCCATCTCGAAATATGCTGATTTGCTCCATTCCGTCCACACAGAAAGTTCATCTTCAACACAGACTTTCCACCAACACTTCTGGCGCGATCTTAGAGAAGCTCCTCCCCAACGAATCTCAACTGACTGATTCTTTTGAATGACACCAGAATCCCAAAGATCACCCTTATTTTCTGCAAGAAGCTGCAATGTACTCGAAGCAACAATCCGATAGGCGATCTGATGAGCTCCATTTCTTTCTGAATCGAGCTTCCATGATAGTCGAGGGAACGAATCCACTAACCCAATCGGATCCCGACTATGATTACATCTGAGTTCTTTAATCTTCATAATGACATCTCCAGTTCTGTGATCTATACTTAACCACCTTCAAGGAATATTCACCCCTTTATCGCCCCCGCAGTCGTCCCACTGATAATCCTTTGGCGGAAAATCATATAAAAAATTAGGGAAGGAAGGGAAATAATCAGGATATCAGCGAATAACAAGTTCCATGAACTTTCGAACTGCCCCTGAAAAAAATATAGTGTCAACTGAACCGTTAAGTTTTTGGCCCCAGGCAAGAAGTAGAGAGGATTCATAAAATCGTTGTATACATTGACCGCAGCCAGAATGATGACCGTCGCCGTTATTGGCTTCATCAACGGGAAAATAATCTGAAAGAAGAGCCTGTATGGGCCGCATCCGTCAATTATTCCCGCCTCATCTATTTCCCGTGGAACGGTCGACAGGAAAGAAGTATACATTATCGTACTAAATGAAAAGTTCAACGCTACTTCCACAAGAGCAAGACCGGGAATAGTCTTGAACAAATTCAGCAACTTGAGGAGCCAAATTGTAGGAACTATTGCCGGTGGTACGATTAACCCCCCAAGAACAAGATAGTTCAAACTTCCGGTAAAACGATTTCTTCTCCGTTGTAAGATAAAACCAGTCATTGAGCTTACAATGACAATCCCGATCACAGAAAGAAAGGTTAAAATCATACTGTTCAAAAAGGCCCGTAAAACAGCCCGATTCTGATAGCTAAAAACCGCTTCTAAGTTTTTTATAAAATGCCAGGTTTTGGGAAGACTCAATTGCAGTGCAGCTGCTTCTTGTTGGGTCTTCCCTGCATTCAGGATAACAATTAAGAAGGGTACGATAAAAATGGCACTGGATACAACAACGGCGACAATATCTACGACAGCCATCCATTTCTTCGCTTTCATAGCATCTCTTCCTTTCGATTCAGAAAGCGATACAGAGGGAAGGCTATAACGGACACGAGAAGCAACAAAATCACATTGCCCGCTATCGATAGACCATAAAAGCCGTTGATATATTGTTTGTAGATGACCGATGCCAGCACGTCGGATGCAAATCCAGGACCACCTTGCGTCATGGACCACACAAGGCCGAAAGACCTGAGCCCTCCTATAAACGACAAAATAATAACTGTATTCCTTGCGGGGCGAACCAATGGAACAGTTATGTTTGCAAACTTCGTTAAGGAATTCCCGCCATCTACCATACAGGCCTCATAATATTCTGTAGGAATAGCTTTAATTCCCGCAATGTAGATTACAGTTGAGACTCCGACACCTTTCCAAATATCTGTGAGAATGATCGAATATAGGGCCAAGCGAGGATTGCCCAACCAATCAGGGCCAAGAATACCGAGCAGCGATAACATTTGATTGAAAAGCCCTTTTGTCGGATGCATCAGGCTGCTGAACATGATGCCTACCGCGAGAGGGCTCAAAATATTAGGGAAATAGATAACGGCCTCGAGATACCCTTTTGTTCTTAGCTTGGAGCAGCAGGCAACGGCCAGGAGAAGGCCCAGAACAACTTTGCAGCCGCTGCTTAGTACTGCATACACTATAGTATTAGAGAGGCTTTTCACCAGGGCATATTCATGAAAAAAGGATTTGTAGTTATCAAAGCCGATAAAAGTCCACGTACTTAAATCCCATCTTGTAAAACTAAAGAAAAACGACATAAGAGTCGGGAATACAAATATAATCCCATAAACAAGCATACCCGGCACTAAGAAAGAGTATGAGTAATACTTATCGAGTGCAGCATGTTTTGACATATCGGCAGCCATCCCTTTGAAAATCTTTCTTAGATATCCAACAAATACTGCAATATAACCTTATGAAAAGGTCCATCATCTATCGTCCTCTCGACAAGAGACGGACGATAGATGGGATAGAAAAAAGAACTACATCACCAACCAGGAAGATTCAGCTGTTTTGCCTGCTTTGTGGTATCATCATCGGCCATTTTGGCGCCATTAAGCGCGCTTACTGAGCCCGTACCAACCTCTGCACATATCTGAGGTAAATTAGGGGCTTTGACGGGCGAGAGGAATTCCAGAGCGGGAGCGAATTTTCCCTGATTCGTATATTGGGCAATATCATTAACGGCAGGAAGTAGATCCGACATGGAGGAAGCACCCTTAATGAGAAATACTCCATCAAGAGTCTGCGCCGATTTAAAAACATTCAGTCCTGCCATGGAAATATAATGCTCTATAAACTTCTTTGCCGTTACCACATCCTTGCATGACTTGGTGATATAAAAGGCATTCGGCATCCAAACAGTAAAACCGTTGATATTCGGATTATCGCTCGGCTGAGGGAACATCCCAATATCTTTTATTTTGTCTGGGAACTTCTGCGCCATGACCGGCAGTACTTGTGAGAGCATTGGCCACTGAACGCCAGTTCCATCCACCAGCATCTGTTGAGCATCGTCATAGCTCGTCGACATATAGTCTCTGTTCATGAACCCCTTGGCAGAGATTTCGTATAACTTCTCGAAACTCCTCAGAGCAGCTTTCGTCGTCGCATACTTAGCCTTGTTTGCTGTGTACTCGGTGGCAAAACTCGGTTCCAGCATTTGAACGTTATAAAAATCGGCAAGGACTACTATCTGGGTCGTCCAAGAACTCTTAAATGATCCAATGACCGCCGTTTTCCCGCTCGCCTTGATCTTCTCGCTGTTATAAATGAGCTCTGCCCACGTTTTCGGTACCTTAAGGCCGAGCCGGGCATATTCTTTTTTGTTATAGAGCCATCCTCCAAAATTCATTGGTCGGATGGGGACCCCATAGACCTCATCGTTTACCATGACAGTCTTTTTAAAGCCCTCATCTACATTCTTCATAAACGGTTCATTTGTCAAAGGCAGAAAAGTCGCTTGAGGGTTAAGTGCAGTAAAGAGAGAGCCTGAGTTGAATACGAGAATGTCAGGAAGTTCGTCCGTGGCTATCCTCATCTTTATGACGTTGACTCCTTCAGATCCTCCCGCAACGACTTCTACCTCAGACTTAATGCCGTAGGTATCTCGAATCCAATCGAGCTCAGCGGTAAAGCCAGAAGTCACGCTCGTAGGCTGACAGAGAATCGTAAGCGGCGGGCTATTCGATTCACTCTGTGGCCCAGCGGCCCAAGCTCCTTGCCCAATGGCAAAGGTAATCACCAGAAAGATGATTGAAGTCAGTTTCAACTTGCTCATTTGTTCCTCCTTAACAATATAATTCTACGGGTCTATTCGTCCCGAATGTGCTCGAGAAGTTTTTTCATCTGAGAGACCTGAGCTTCCGTCACTTCGCTCATCGGAGAGCGCGAATAGCCGCAGTCCCTTCCCATGAGCCTGAGCGCCGCTTTCATGCGGGCGGGGAACTGTGGGCCGCGAACGGCTTTCCACACGGGATAGATCATGTCCTGGATCTTGCGGGCCTCATCATTGCGGCCCTCTTGCGTCAGATCCCACATTTTCACGCACAGACGCGGAAAGAGCGAAAGGATCGCGGAAATCGCGCCGTCCGCTCCGAGATCGAATGTCGAATACAGCATCTCATCGGTCGCGGCGTAGATCATTCCCCGTTTCCCGTTTGTGATCACCATATCGTAGAAAGCCATGATGCCGCCGATACTCTGTTTGATGCCCACAACATGGGGAATCTCCAAGAGACGGGAAAAAGCTTCCGACGTTATCTCGTTCTGAGGTACAACATTGTAGATAATCACCGGCAATCTCGCCGCGTCCGAAATCGCCTCGTAAAACGAATAATTGCCCTTCTCGTCCGGCACCAGCACATTGTAGAAAACGGGCGTCACCATGAGCGCGTCCGCGCCCGCGGCCTTGGCGGCCAGAGCGGTTTTCACGGCGGCCTGCGTGGACGTTCGGATCACGCCGGCCACGATGGGCAAACCTTTCGTGTTCTCTTCCTTTACCATGCGGATCAACTCGGAAAGCTCCTCGTCGGTCAACGCCGCGCCTTCTCCCGTGCTTCCTCCCGGAGACAAGCCGTGAACCCCGCACTCGATGAGATGTCTGACTTCCCGCCGGAATATGGCTTTGTCGATGTTGCCGGACGCGTTGAAAGGCGAGATGATCGGCGGGATGATTCCCCTCAGGGTTTCACTTTTTTTCATTTCTGCACCCCAATCAGATAAGTTTGACTTCCTTCAAAAGTTCCATCAGGAATCTTCTTTCAGAATCGGTAATCGGATCGAGCGGTCTCCGGGGCGGACCAACCTTGATGCCTGTCACTACCTCGATCGCGGCCCTCAGCATTGGGTTCGGATGGACACGGCCGTTTACTCCAAAACCACGGAAAAGACGGAAGATGTCGCGGTACACTTCCATGGCCTCGGTGTTCTTTCCGCTTTCATACAGCTCGAACACTTTCCGAATCCTGTCACCGACAAGCTGGGCCCCGCCAGATACAATTCCCATCGCTCCCTGCGGAATGGTCGGCATGAGCATGAGATCATCGCCGTTGAAGAGCAGGAAGTCCGGTTTTACCGACTTGGTGGCCAGATAATAATCCGTTATCTGAATCGGATTCAGCCCCGCCTCATCCTTGATCCCGACGACGCGCGGCAGAGCGGCAAGCCGCCGCACAAGTTCCGGCTCCATATTGATACCGGTGAATATGGGAATATTGTAAAGCAGTATTGGAAGATTGGTCGCGTCGTGCACGATCTTGAAATGCTCGTAGACCGCGTCCTGGGTGGGCTTGCAATAGAATGGGGCGACGATCATGATACAGTCCGCCCCGATTTTTTCGGCTTTCTGCGCGAGAGCCACGGTTTCCCTGGTCGATGCGCAGCCGACGCCGGCGATGACCGGCACCTTGCCCGCGGCCGCTTTCAGCGCCGTCTCGAGCAGTTTCGCCCTCTCATCGACAGTGAGGGTATTAAACTCCCCTGTCGTTCCGGAAACGATGAGCGAATCGCAGTATTTCTTGGCAATAACATATTCCGCCAACTGTCCGTACTTCTCGTAATCGACTTCTTCATTGCGATCAAACGGTGTTACAAGCGGCAGTAGAATCCGCCCATACGGGTTTGCCATCTGTTCCTCCTCGGAGTTTGTGTAATATTCTGATATCATGTTATCAGGTTGTCTGATATCTTATCTCAGCATAAACCCGGTTTCCGGATCTGTCAAATAAATTTTTTCAAATTTTTGCAGGATAGACAAGCATGGCAAAAGCATACAAATCCGTACTTGCTGGAAGGGATAGAAATATGCCACACTAAGGCCCCGGAGAAACTCAATGCACATTCTCGTCCTCATAAAACAAGTACCCGAAACCGACAAGGTCAAGATGGATCCGGAGACTGGCACCATGGTACGCTCCGGACTCGAGAGCATCATAAACCCTCTCGATCTGTACGCGATTGAAGAAGCACTCGTACTGAAAGAACGGCTCGGAGCCCAAGTAACGGTGATTTCGATGGGTCCTCCGGACGCGGAGCGCGCTCTGCGAGAGTCGCTCGCAATGGGATGTGATAATGCGATTTTACTGACCGATAGGGCTTTTGCCGGGTCGGATACCTGGGCGACATCGCGGGTGCTGGCCGAAGCGATCCGGCGCGCCGGCGACATGGATCTCATCCTCGCAGGCGAGCGGGCGACGGATGGAGACACCGGACAGGTGGGGCCGGCGGTTGCTGCGTGGCTTGACCTGCCTATTCTCACGTATGCAAGCGCGCTTGAAATCGAGCCTGCGTCCGCAGCCGTCGAAAGCCCTATTCTCTCGAAAACCACGCCGCTAGCGATCCGCGTCCACCGCCTCACCGAAGAGGGCTATCAGGTCCTCCAAGCGACGCCTCCATGCCTTGTCACGGTCGTCAAAGAGGTCGCTTCCCCGCGCCTACCCACGCTGCGCGGCAAAAAATTCGCCCGAAGCGCGGAAATTCCTCACTGGGGAGCCCGGGATATCGGCCTCGATCCGGTGTCAGTGGGGCTGGCGGGTTCCCCCACTCGAGTGGTGAAGATTTTTTATCCGAAAGTCGCGCGCAATGGCCTGCGAATCATGGCCACAGATGAAGCGGGCGCCGAAAAGGCAATCAGCCATATCATGGCACTCTTTGAAAACAGGGGACTCCTTGGCAAGGCCACGGTTGAGGACGGAGCTTCCGCCCCTTCAGCGCCTCTTGCCGCTTCTTCTGCTTTAAGCTCAGCCCTTGAGCGCTCTCCAGTTGCAGGGGGCGCGCCAGGTCCCGACACCGCAGAGGCCTCCGCAAAGCCTGAATTCTGGATCCTGGCGGAGCGCCGCACAGATGGTCTCGATGTGGTCTCTTTTGAATTGCTCGCGCGGGCCCGGGCACTCGCGGACAACCGCGGGGCTCGTTTGGCGGCTGTCGTGCTCACGTCTTCCCTTTCCGAAGAAGATGCCGAGGCGCTGATCGCCCACGGCGCGGACAGGGTCATCGCGGTCGAACACCCGCTTCTCCGGGATTTTCTCTGCGAAATATGGGCGGAGGCGCTTTTACGCCTTGTTCGCGGGCGCAAGCCCGAAGTCTTTCTAGCCGCCGCCACAACGACGGGCCGCACCCTCATGCCGTATCTTGCGGCAAAACTCGGCACAGGGCTCACCGCAGACTGTACCGAACTCGCCATTGAAGAAGAGACGGGCCTCCTTCTCCAGACACGGCCCGCGATAGGCGGCAATATCATGGCCACGATCAAAACTGCTCATCATAAGCCTCAGATGGCCACAGTCCGCCCGCATTCGATGCAACCTCTGCCTGCCGATTCTGGACGCCAGGGGACCATTGTCCGCGTCGCTGGCGCCCCTCTCGCCGGCAAAGACTCCCCGGAGCCCCCAGTCCGAATCCTCGCCCTCGAACGCAATGCGAAGGACTTCGAAAACCTCAAAGGCGCGCGCATCGTCGTCTCGGGCGGCCGCGGGCTCAAGAAAGCCGACAATTTCAAGCTCATCCGCGAACTCGCGCATGCCCTTGGCGCCGTTGTCGGGGCAAGCAGGGAAGCGGTCGACAGGGGTTGGGTTTCCTACCCTCACCAGGTAGGGCTCAGCGGCAAGACCATATCGCCCGAAATCTACCTGGGTGCGGGAATTTCCGGGGCCATTCAGCATCTCGCGGGCATTCGCACCGCCAAGACGATCATCTCGATCAACAGCGACCCCGACGCGCCCATCCACGCCGTCGCCGACCTTGCGATAGTGGGCGACCTCTTCGAGATTCTTCCTCGGCTCACGGCGCGCCTGCGACAACGATCCACCGGCGCCGCGCCGCACGAGCCTTCCATACTTTCGCCAGACACCCCGGCAGCAGCCCCGCCCGCCGAAAACAAGGCCAGTGCATCCTCCAGGGAGGCGCGATCATGATCTATAATCATATAAATAAAGAAATTATAAGTGAGCTTATTCAAATTGCGGGCGAGCGGAACGTTCTCGTCGATCCTGCGCGCATCGAGGCCTTTTCCCACGATGAAACTTCGAAGGAAGAATACGGCCACATGCCCGATGTCGTCGTAACGCCCCAGTCGACCACGGCTGTCGCCGAAATCGTCAGACTCGCGAACCGCACTCGCATACCCGTCACTCCCCGCGGCGCGGGAAGCGGGCTTTCGGGCGGAGCCATCCCGGTCTACGGCGGCATCGTGCTGTCGCTCGAAAAAATGAACCGCGTTCGAGAAATCGACTACGACAATCTCACCATGACCGTCGAAACCGGCATCGTCACCAACGAAATCAACAATCTTGTCAAGGAGAGAGGTCTGTTCTACGCCGGCTATCCCATGAGCCTGGAGACCTGTACCCTCGGAGGCAATATCGCGGAAAACGCGGGTGGAGGAAAGGCGATCAAGTATGGTGTTACCTCACGCTATATCCTCGGGCTCGAATTCGTCACGCCCGCAGGCGAAGTCGTCTGGCTGGGCGGCAAGCTCGCGAAAGACGTGACGGGCTACGACCTTGTCCATCTCATTGTCGGTTCCGAAGGAACGCTCGGCATCGCGACCGCGGCCATCATCAAGCTCATCGGCCTGCCCGCCGCGAAATCCGACCTGCTCGTGTTGTTCCACAGCCCCCAGGAGGCGATATCCTGCGTCCCCATCATCCTTTCGAAAGGCCTCATTCCCACCGCCATCGAATTCATGGACCGCCGGAGCGTAGAGACTTCCTGTGCCTATCTGAACGAGAATCTGCCGTACGCGGAGTGCGGCGCGATGCTGCTCATCGAGATGGACGGGAGAGACCCCGCCCTTGTCGAGAGCGAAACAGAGGCCGTGGGCGACCTGTGCATGGAGCAGGGAGCCATCGAAGTCTATGTGGCGGACAACCGCACGACGCAAGAGCGTCTGTGGGCAATACGCCGAAATATTGCGGAAGCATTCAAGGTCTACTGCCCTGTCCAGAGCCTCGAAGACATCGTCGTGCCGCCCGCGGCGATCCCCGCTGTTATTCCCGAACTCGACCGTATCGCCGAGCAATTCGGCATCACCATTCCCTGCTACGGGCACGCAGGCGACGGCAACCTCCACGCGACCCTCGTCAAAGCCCCCGGCATGCCTCTGGAAGACTGGCAGCGTATCGAGCCGCAAGCCCTCGCGGCGCTGTACGAAGCCATCACGAAACTGGGCGGCAAAATCTCAGGCGAACACGGCATCGGTCTCAAGCGCAAAGAATTCATGAAAAAGTTCATGATCCCCACCGAGCTTGAGCTTCTCAAGACAATCAAGCGCGCCTGGGACCCGAACCTCATCATGAACCCGGGGAAGATTTTTGACATGGAAAGTTAGCCATCGGGCGCCCTGTTTGACAGCAAGGCCCTCTACTGGCTCCAGCGCCAATGGGGCACCTTGCCTGCTTCAAAAGAAAAACGGTCTCAAAATTCCGCCTATCTCCGATTCAAATTCCTTCTTCTGACACCAGCCAATCGATTCAAGGAGCGAGGTGTCCATGCGGCAGTCGCGCGGACGAGGGGCACCGGAAGGCGGTGAGGGATCAGGCTGGATGTGGCGCGCATCGAGGCCCAGCGCTTTGGCCATGATCTGCGCCATTTCATACTTTGTATAGGCATGATCGCCAGAGAGCAAAAACCGGGGAAAGGGACCATAGGAACAGCGCCCATTCCGGCATGCATCCACCACGGCAAGAATTGCGCTTGAAACATCGTCGACATGCGCGGGATATCTGCGGGCCCAATGCTCCATTTTTCGGGGTGAGCTGGATTTGAGCGCAAGAGCCACTTCCGTGACTGATGACTCCTCGAGCGATTCCACAGGTCCATACAGAATCGGAATTCGCAGCACTGCCCCGACAGAACGCCCTTCAGACGAGCGAACGGCGCCTGAAAGCGCCACTTCGGCGGCATATTCCGCCTCCAGTTTCATGCGGCCATATGCGTTGAGAGGGTGTACGGGAGAATCGGGATAGTATGGCGGTGAGGTGCCGTCAAAGACATAATCGGTGGAAATGAGCAGCAGAAAAGCGCCGCGCCCGGCACATGCGCGCGCGATAATCTGCGTCGCGTCCACATTGATCGCCTGCGCCTTTGGTAAAGCCGTATCGACGACATCGGGGCGCCGCTCCGCGGCCAAATGCATCACGACATCGGGCGAATGCCGCGCAAAAAACAGCGCCACCGCACTTTCATCAGTCAAATCGAGCTTTTCAAGTGGCGGCACCGCTCTCGAGAATGCCACTCCTTTCACTTCAAGATCGGAGCGCTCTGCAAGGAATTTCATGAGCGAGCGGCCCAGCAGACCGGATGCGCCAGTCACGAGTATCTTCATTCGAGAATAATACCATGGAGGGGAGCGACATAGAAGGCAGCAGTCCGCCCTTGCGCAAAGTACCTTTTTTCGCTACTGTATGCTCTTGCAATTAAGCAAATTTCTTCCGCACAGCGAATAGCGAGGAGATAACAATATGGAACAGAAACTCTGGTCAAGCCGCCAGAGCGAGCAGTGGCGCATCAAAGTCGGACTCGCAGAAATGCTCAAGGGCGGCGTTATCATGGATGTTACCAATGCGGCGCAGGCAAAAATCGCTGAAAAGGCAGGAGCGTGCGCCGTTATGGCCCTCGAACGCGTCCCCGCCGATATCCGCGCACAAGGCGGCGTTGCCCGCATGTCTGACCCCAAAATCATCAAAGAGATCCAGAATGCGGTCTCGATTCCCGTCATGGCGAAGTGCCGCATCGGACATTTTGCGGAAGCTCAGATTCTCGAGGCGCTCGGCGTTGACTTTATCGATGAATCCGAGGTGCTCACCCCCGCCGACGACCACTACCACGTTTTTAAGCACGATTTTAAAGTCCCCTTCGTCTGCGGCTGCCGCGAGCTGGGCGAGGCGCTTCGCCGAATCGGTGAAGGTGCGGCCATGATCCGCACAAAGGGCGAAGCCGGCACCGGCGATATTATCGAAGCCGTGCGGCACATGCGCGCCGTCCGCGACGGCATCGCGCGCCTGGCCAGCCTTCGCGACGAAGAGCTCATGACCGCCGCGAAAGAGCTGGGAGCACCATTCGAGCTTGTCTGGGAAGTCGCAAAGACCGGCAAACTCCCCGTTCCAAACTTCTCCGCGGGCGGTGTCGCGACCCCCGCCGACGCGGCACTGATGATGCAGCTCGGCGCCGAATCTGTCTTTGTGGGCTCAGGCATTTTCAAGTCCGGCAACCCCGAGCTCCGCGCCACGGCCATCGTCTCCGCGGTCGTCAACTATAGAGACCCGAAAATCCTGGCGGAAATCTCTGAAGACCTCGGAGCGCCCATGGTCGGCATCGGCCTCGATGAGCTCGCCGAAAACCAGAAGATCGCCGGGAGAGGCTGGTGAGCGGTCCGCGCATCGGGCTTCTGGCGTTTCAGGGAGATTACGAGGCTCATGGGAAGGCGCTCGCGCGGACAGACATTGCGTCGATAACGATCGTCGAAGTGCGGTGCCTCTCCGACCTCGAAGGTGTCGATGCCCTTATCATCCCCGGCGGCGAGAGCACGGTCATGGGAATGCTTCTGGAGCGCTTCGGTATGTTCAAAGCGCTCAAAACCCGCATCGAGGATGGTCTGCCAGTCCTTGCCACCTGCGCGGGCCTTATTTTGCTTGCGAAGAACATCGAAGGCAGCAACCAGGCCAGACTCGGCGTCCTCGACGTCACCGTCCTGCGCAACGCTTATGGCCGCCAGATCGACAGCTTCCATGCGCCCGTGCGGACGAGCATTCCCCAGACAGGCACCATCGACGGCGTATTTATCCGTGCTCCTAAAATTACTGCCCTTGGGGAGGGAGTAAAAGTCATCGCGACCTACCGGAACGAACCCGTCATGGTGCGCCAGGGCTCAATTGTTGCCGCGACATTCCATCCCGAACTGTTGCCAGACGCCTCTCTGCACCGCTGGTTCATTCAGTCCTTTTTGCTAAAAACTCCGCAGGAATAGCGACAGGGCTTCTCGACACATGGCATGCGATCCATGCCACACCTATCGGTAATTCAGGATTAAGCCTCTCCAGGGCTTTTTTCAGAATTTCAGAAGATGATGGCTGAAACAATGCTGTGACCAGACGATAGTAGTAATAGGGGCATTCAGTGAAGTTTCGGTTCAGGACAGCCTCTTTCAATTCTTTCATCAGAGAAATGATTCTCTCTTTTGATGTTTGGACGACTCTGACTATCTTGTCCTCTGTCTCGCGCGCGCTTTTCAGAATCGCTTTCTCGAGTTCACCATAAGAATACGCATGGATTTTTTCAACATTCAGAATTGAAGCGGCGCATTCCAGCGCAACGAGAAGCTCTCTCCTGTCATAGCACATATACTGCGGCTTTTTGTCGAATGGTATCGATGGGTCCGGAGCATACACTTGTTCCTGTTCATTGTCAGGCTCCAAAAAATAGGAATATCCAGTAAAGCGACCAAAGGTCCGCATCGTATCAAGATAGCCAAGCAGCATAAACGCGTTCAAAAAATCTCTGTTCATATCCAGGACCCATCCCATATCGATCGAATTTTTGATGTAAACAGTGATACACCCATCGATCTGTGGTCTTCTTGTCCTGCCTATGCCCGAAAGATCGGAAACGATGATTTTTCGATACCCCCGTTTTCTGGCCATTGCATAAGGAATATTGTCGTACATTCCCCCATCCATGAAGGACTTGCCGTCAATCTGAGGATTTTTGAAGCCGGGAAAGGCCGAGCTCGCCATGATATAATCGACCACTTTCCCATACTCCATATCTTCAAGAAAAACTTCACGAGGCTTCAGATTCGTCACATTGATGGTTACCACACCGAAATCTTTTCCGCTTTTTCTAAGCGCCTCTTCGTCGAGATTGTCTCCGATGAGGCGTCTGAAGGGTGCCGTATCAAGTCCTTTATTGTTCAGAATCGAAGCAAAGAAATGGGGTATGCTCGATATGGTATGCAGTCCAATATCTATTTCCCCATCTCTTGCGAATCCGTCTGGCAAATTGATCACATTGTCAACAGTAATTTCCTGTCCCAGTCTTTCCAGAAACTTTCCCGAACCTTGCGCAAGGAATGCCGCAATGACCGCGCCAATCGAAGTGCCCAGGAAGGCTCCCACGGGAATTCCCAGTTGCTGGAGTGCCTGCCAGACACCAATATGATAGACACCCTTAGACCCGCCACCACCCAGAACAAGGCAATAATCTTCTGTATTATGATACATTGTTTTCTCTCCCAGAATTGCTGACAGATGGTTTCCCAACAGATTTTGCAGACAGAATACGCCATGCAGAGTAAGCCGAAATCAAATATCCGACGACAAAAAATCCCCATAAAAATGATGAGGGACGAAGTCTGGCCAGCGTTTCGATGCTCGCCGGCATCTGCGCGATCGCATCAGCCATGAATACGTACAGCATTACGCAAATTCCCAACACCAGCAGAAGCCATTCTGCCTTTGTCGGGCGTAGTATTCGCTCCTTATCCTCAAGCGCTGCCAGTCCGCTCCCACAGAGTACCATGAGCGCCGCGATCATCACCGGCGCGATGACAGGTCCCCACCACGGTAAAGGAATAAGAAAGAGCAAATCCCAATCAAACAATGACTTGGGCCATCCAATGAACACAGCAAGCCAAACATAATAAAAAATGTCCCAAAGACCAAACGCATATATGGCAAACCCAATTTTCGACTGGAGCCTCTTCCCCGACAAAAGCCCAACCGCAAGCAGCATGATGAGCGTTGCAAGCTCTCGCCCCACTTCAATTAATGATATTTGTGGATCGAAAGGAGGGGCACTAGTCATCAAATCGGTAATGCCATAAAATCGCCGCAAATATACCACTATCGCAGCCTCGAGATATGCCATTCCAATCGCGTAGATGGCGACATACAAAAGCTTTTTCCTGTACATTGCGGTCGTTATTCTCCCAAAAGATCGTTTTTATTGACGCCTGCGTCAAATATATATATTTTTAACGCATATTGTGTAGGGCTGTCCAGATGCTCCGCATATTGACAAAACAAACTCGAGAATGATATTAGAGGGAAATGGGTATGAAACAAAAGCACAATTCGCAGTTCGATCATGTTTTGTTCCTGATATCACAAGGCCGGAATCGAACCAACCTGCTAAAAAAACAAGAGCAGAAAGCCATCGCATTCCTCGTGCAATACATACCTTCCTGGGTAAGTCCAAATATGCTGACTGGCATCGGTTTCTTCGGGAACGTGATCGTATCTTTAAGTTTCATCCTGGGGGCAAGGATTGATCCGAGATTTTTGCTGTTGGGAGTCGTGGGTTTTGCTATTTCATGGTTTGGCGATTCGCTCGACGGGCGCATCGCGTATTACCGAAACACACCACGAAAATGGTATGGGTTTTCACTCGATCTGGTAGTGGATTGGATAGGCATCGTACTGGTTGGTCTTGGATTTATAATTTATGCAGAGGGATTCTCAAAAATCTTAGGGTATGGATTTATTGTACTCTATGGTCTTGAAATCATCCTTGCTCTTCTTCGATATAAGATCAGTGGAGAATATTCTATTGATGCAGGAAAATTGAGCCCAACCGAGGCCAGAATTTTCATTTCCTTATTCTTGGTGCTTGAAGTAATATTCCATGGAACCATGACCTATATGGCTGGATTGGCCAATGTGGTCCTCGCCTTTTCGAATTTTACCGAATTTAAAAAATTGGCAAGGATTGCCGATCAGCGCGACGAAGAGGAAAAAAAGAAGAAGAACGTATCGAAAATTTCTGACATCCAGGTAAATTAGTATAGAAAGCATTTGAAATGCACCATTCAATACTGACGTTTTCAAAGGCGCAGATATCCTCCTTTATCGGCGGTGTTGTTGATTACGGGATCATGGTTCTCTTTACCGAATTGCTGCATGTACACTATACCATTTCGATTGCCTTCGGAGGTATTATCGGAGCTGTCATCAATTTCAGCGTAAACAGAATGTGGAGTTTCTATTCAAAGGAAACACCATACAAATACACTGTAATACAGCAGCTTACAATGTTTTGCCCAATGGTTCTCGGCAGCATCGCATTGAAATCGGGCGGAACTTTTGCACTAACCTCGCTTACAAAAATAGATTACAAGTTCACAAGGCTTGCCGTCGATGCCATTGTCTCAGTCTTCTTCAATTATATGCTACAGAGACACTGGATTTTTAAAAAGAAACACTAGGGGCGCGATACCTCTTTTCAAGCAGGCTCCATACCGCTTACCGCAAAAGATTACTGAGAACTCACTCTGCTTTCTTCACAAGCACTTTATCGATTCGCTTGCCGTCCATATCGACCACTTCGATATGCAAAGGAGGCCATTCAATCACATCCCCGGCCTTAGGTATCGAACCTGAGCAATGAAGCACAAAGCCGGCTACAGTATCGTAATCCTCACTCGAGACAGACTCGATATTGAGCCCGAGGTTCTCGGCGAATTCATCGATTGGCATCGAGCCGTCAACAAGATATGAGCCATCGTTTCGCCTGAAAATCTGCGGCGTTTCTTCCTGCTCAATCTCTGAAATATTCGCCATTGCCTCGAGCAGATCGCCGATGGTCACAAGACCCGATACACCGCCAAATTCATCGATAATCAGTCCTGCTGATTTTTTCGCGTCGCGGAGAATGCCAAGCGCCTGCAAGCCGGAAAATGTCTCCGGAACCATTACCGGAGGCTCCATGCAGGTTTCAACACTGACAAAACGCCCTTCCGCCAAATGTTTCAGCGCTCGCTTTACCGCAAGCATGCCCTTTGTATGATCCAGATCGCCATCAACGACAGGCAGATAGCCAAACTCGGCATTTTCGATAATTGCCTGAATGTGCGCCTCGCACGAATTCTCCACATCCAGCACCACCACATCCGTCCGCGGCGTCATAAACAGCGTAACCCGCCTGTCATCCAGACTCAGCACGTCTTCCACCATCTCGCGCTCGGCAGCTTCGAATACACCCGATTCTTCTCCCTGTTCTACAAGAATCTTTACCTCTTCAGGCGTAATCGCGGATTCACGGCCATGAGAAAAACCAAAAAGTTTTATAAGCCCATCAGTAGCCGACGACAAAAGCCTTACTACTGGAAAGAAAATCACGCTCAGCACATGCATGGGCTGAATGGTGAGCCCCACGATATGCTCGGGATTATGGAGGGCGATGGATTTGGGAACGAGCTCGCCAATCACCACAGAAAGAACGGTTATCGCCAATACCACCAGGGCCACAGAGACCGAAGCCGCATATTTTTCGAGAAAGGACCATTTTGCCAGCCACTGGGCCAGCCACTGGGAAAAAGTCGTACCACTCAACGCGCCCATAAGAATACCGATAAGCGTGATTGCGATTTGAATCGTCGAAAGATATCGGCTCGGCGTTTCCCGCGCCTTGAGCGCAAGCTTGTAGGCTTTTTTCCCCTTGTCCGCTTCAGCCTGAAGCCTCACCTTGTGCGATGAAACAAGCGCCGTCTCCGAGAGCGAAAAAAAACCATTGAGCAGGATAAGCAAAAACAGGACAAGAATTTCAGTCACCATGGCGCGCCTCTTCGGAATAGCCAAAGCTCATTGTTCGGAATGCCGCGCCAACACACGAAAGACAACAGTCGGAGTCGCTCGAAGAATCATCATCGCTCTGCATGATAAAAGAATAGCAAACTTTAGCGTGCGATGTCGAGGCGCCTGGCGGGTATGGTGTGTGCTCGAAACGACACGAGGCGCACTCTGCAACTTTTTCGATCCTGCTCTTTCGCGCTTATCTTCCACTGGTATATAGTAAAAAGAAATGAAGGCATTACTAAATATGTGCGTGGCGCGGATTGTGATTCTCTTCGCATTCGCAAGCCTGATGTCTGTGCCGCTGACCGCTCAGCAAAATGCATCCCCGTCGCAAGCATTTCCCGGTACATTCGATCTCGAATTCCCCGAGGGCGATACACTTCGAAACATAACAGAGCCGGTATTCTTAGGAAAAGCGACATTTCTCCAAAGACTCGAAGAGAGAAATGGCGTGCAAGCACCAGCCACTGCCACACCATCTGCCCTGCGTGCACCCCTCGGTCTGGTGCTCTGTGGAGGTTCCGCGCGCGCGTATGCCCATATTGGCGTCCTCAAAGCGCTCGAAAAAGCCGGCATATATCCCGATTTCATTGTTGCAAGTTCCATGGGTGCCATTGTAGGCATGCTCTATGCCGCAGGGTATTCCCCCGACGATATCCAGATGCTCATCCATGCAATTCCGCTCGAATCCTATTTTGATATCGTTATTCCCACCAATGGCGGACTCATAAATACCGAAATCTTCAGGGCAACGTTCCGAAAACTTGTAGGCAAACTTGATCTCTCCGAAACTGCGATACCCATTATTGTCACTGCTGAGGATCTCAAATCCCGTCAGCAGATATGGATCGCGGAAGGACCTTTCGATCGCGTGATGACAAGCGCCTTCGCGATGCCCGCAATTTTTGAGCCCCAGCCTTTCGGTGAATTCGGGCTCATCGACGCGGGAGCAACAATCATTGCGCCTGTCGAGCCTGCCCTCCAGATCAGCGATCACCTGATCATTTCAACCGCCTTCTACGACCGCACAATGAATTTTTCAAGCCCGATCACAGTGCTCAACCGCGCAGTGGATATAGGAAAGACGCGTGCGGGCATGGAAGAAATCGGAAAATCCCACGCCTTTGTGATCCGCAACGATGTCGAAAACCTGTCCTACATGCAATTCAGCGACCCCGACATCATCATCTCGAAGGGTGAACAGAGCGCGCAGGCAGCACTTGAAAAACTTAACCCCAATTTGCGTTCACAATTTGAAAATTCGCCTCTTCCCGGCTTTTTCGAGCATCGCTCGCTGATCCACAACAGCCTTGTGAGAACCATTCAACAGCTTCAGAGCGGCGAGATGCCTTCAGCATCATTCATGATAAGAGGACTGCCAATTCTCAAACTATTCGAACCCTTCTCGCGTGCGCCAGGCGAAACAGGAACAGAGCCGCGCATCGGTGCTTCACTTGTATTTTCAATTTCAAAATTCAGAGCAGTCGTTTCTTATTTTGCCGCCCTGAATCCAGAGCCAGGAAAAGAATGGGCCGTCGAAACAGGCATTCGGGCGAATCCTCTGGGCAGCCTGAATGTATGGCTTACGACTCGTCTCTGGGGAGAATATGGCAGTACTTATATTTTGGACCACAAGCCTGAATATTGGGAATTCACGGGGCTCGTAAAAAATACCGCGGTGTTAAAAAATAAAAAAATTGGATTTCAGCTCGGTGGGGATATGCTTTTAAAAACAGCGGGTACCATCGCGACATGGCAGACGTTGGGACTTGTAGAGGCCTCATCGACCAAGCAGTTTTCAAAAGCAGGACCCTTCCTTCAGCCCTGGTATTCAGTGGAAGCAGGCGGATTTGTCGAGAACACCTCGGGGGCTCAAATTGCCTCGGGCATCCAAAGCACCTTGATGGGAGGCATTAATTCGACATGGGTCAGCCCAAAAGCCCGCGCCTTTGCGAAAGTCTCTCTCAACGGCCAGGAATTCGCCGAATCAAAATTCGATGGCTTCCGGAGTGCGGCGCCCCGAGGTTCTGCGCTCTCTGACTTGATCACAAACGCCGAAATAGCAGTCGCACCTCAAGATATGTACCTCGACATGGCCGAAGCACTACTATTCCGGAATTTTGAGCTTGCGCCATTTTTCGATACTCGATGGAGCAACGCTTCAGGCGAATATTTTCATATGAGCGACTGGGCCGCAGGCCTCTCATTTTCGTTCGAAGCACGAGCGTTCGGGCTCGCTCCCGCCACAATAAGCCTCTACGCCAGCTATGCCGGCTCAAAAGTCTTTACGCTTCAAATTCGGGCTGGCGTTCTCTTGTCGGAGCAGTGATTTGGGGGACGACAGAATTCAAAGTAGAAAGGCCTCATATAAAAAAACGCGCAGCTTTCACTTTAAAGCCGCGCGCTCCATCTCAACTGAATGGTCGTGCCCTTATTTCAGCGCATACCGGATGCCGATCGTTTCGCTGAAACCGGATCCGCTCCCGACAAAATGATTGATATAGAATGAATGAAGATCGATCGCAAGCTTGTCATTCACATAATACGAAAGACCGCCGCCCGAGGAAACGCCAAAGCCTCCGGGAACAGTTCCGACACCCATGCCCAACCCTATGTACCAGTCGAAATTCCGCAGGAATTCGGGGAAATCCTTATACGCCTTCATGCCCCAGTGCAGCGTGGCCATCCCCGCAGCGGAAAAGTTGAGAGTTGTGCCGAAATCCAGACCTGCGATTCCCATAACGCCCATTGTAAGAGGAAATCCTGGGATGGTGAATTTCTGTATAATAGATTCAACCCCACCACTGATTCCAAAACCTCTCCATCCATAGCCCACACCACCAAAGCCAACCAAATCACCTTTTTCGGCATGGACATCGTTCGTAACGTTCTGTGCGAGCACGGGGCTTGCCGCGATCATAATCATGAAGAACACAACCGCAGCGATTTTCAATTTTTTCATTCTTCCCTCTCAAGCTGCTGAAATTTATAAGGAGGATGCCAAACAACGCAGCTCTGTCCATGATTATATGTATCCAAAGACTAAAATCAATCCCAATCTGCCTTTTTTCATGATATTATCGTCGTATGATTCGGTGTCCATGGTGTGGCAATGATCCCTTGTATGTGCGGTATCATGATGAGGAATGGGGAACCCCTGTGCACGAGGAACGTACACATTTTGAATTTTTGCTGCTTGAGACCCAGCAGGCAGGGCTTTCGTGGCGTACGGTTCTCGGCAAGCGTGAAGCCTATCGCGACGCTTTCGTCGATTTCAATCCGGAGCGTGTCGCCCGTTATTCTGAAAAAGATATCGAGCGCCTGCTTTTGGACCCTGGCCTGATACGCAACAGACGAAAACTTGAAGCCGCGGTGACGAATGCCCGCATCTTTCTCGCTATCCAGGAACATCACGGCTCATTCGATGACTGGATTTGGCATTTTACCGAGGGTCGGCCCATTACAAATACATGGCATACTCTTTCGGAAATTCCCGTTCGCACGGAGCTTTCGGATTCGATCAGCAGCGAAATGCGCAAGGCTGGTTTTTCATTTGTCGGCTCGGTGACAATTTACGCACACTTGCAGGCGATCGGCATTGTAAATGACCATCTTGTGAGCTGTTTTCGGCACGCAGAAATCGCAGGTCTTTGACGGGCTTTGCCCTTTATATAAAAATCATTATATTAAAAACGAAAGCGGTTCGACCGCTCAACGTCAAATGAACAATATGGAGGGAAATGATGGTATCACAGAAAATGGTCGATCGAATAAATCTTCAGATCAATCGCGAAATGTATTCAGCATATCTCTACCTCGCAATGGCCGCCAAAATGAACGAACTCGGCTATACCGGAATCGGGAAATGGCTCACCGTTCAGTATCATGAGGAGATGTTTCACGCGATGAAATTCGCGGAATACCTCCACGATCAGAACGCAGTCGTCGCGTTTGCCAAGATCGACACACCCGAATTCAAAGAGAAGGACGTAAAGCCTCTATTCGAGCATGTCCTCGCTCACGAACAGGGCGTCTCCGCCAGCATCCGCGAAATCATGGACCTCGCAATCGCCGAGAAGGATTACGCCACCCAGACCTTTGTACAATGGTACATCAACGAACAAGTGGAAGAAGAAAAGAACGCGACCGAAATCCTGCAGAACATCGATCTCGTTGGCAACTCGGCGCAGGGGCTTTTCATGCTCAATACCGAGCTCGGCAAGCGCGATCCGTCTGTGCCTCTCGATTTCAACAAGATCTGATGCCCAAAGCCTTCAGGGTGGCCTGAGACCATACCGCTTTCAGGCGCCTTTGCCAATCATTTTGAATCCGAAAAGCCTGCTGCTGTGTCGCGGCGGGCTTTTCTCATATCCACGAGTTCTGTATGCTCATGAACATGGCAGTCCGCTATACAAGTACACGGAATGCTCATGTCAATGTGAGCATCGCAGAGGCTATCGTGCAGGGTATGCCCCAGGATGGCGGGCTCTTTGTCCCTGTAAAAATGCCGAAACTGGCGTCCGACGCACTCTTTGAGCCAAACCTTTCGTATGCCGAGCTGGCGTGGATGGTGTTGTCTCCATGGTTCGACTGGCCAGAACAGGAGCTCCGGCCCCTCATCGAAGGAACATATTCGAGTACTGGCGAAACTCCGATGTTCGATGTCCAGGAGATTGTTCCTCTCGCCGCGGCCGGTTCTTTGGACTGCGATGTCAGGCTTCCCAGCGCGAGCGGCGCGCCCTCTCTTTTTTTGCTCGAGCTTTTTCATGGCAAGACCTGTGCCTTCAAAGACCTCGCCCTCAGTCTTCTGGGCGGGCTGCTGCGCACAAGTCTTGAAAAATGCGGCATCGATGAACCGATGCTCATACTCACCGCGACCTCGGGCGATACTGGCTCCGCGGCGCTCTCCGGGCTCGGCGGACAACCGGGCATCCGCATAGCGGTCATTTATCCCGCCAGTGGCACGAGCGAAATACAGCGCCTCCAGATGACCTCTGTCCCCACGGACGGCCGATTCGTCATCGGCCTGCGGGGCAATTTCGACGACGCCCAGCGGGCGGTCAAGGCCATCTTCCAAACCGCATCGAACCCCGGTTCGCCTTTTTATGGACTGCGCCTCAGTTCCGCGAACTCGATCAACATCGGAAGGCTCCTGCCGCAGATTGTCTACTATGCGGCGGCCTGGCGCGACTTATTTTTTTCTGGAGTGCTGGAAAAAGGCCAAGCCTTCGATGTCGTCGTCCCGAGCGGCAATTTTGGCGATATCCTGGCCGCCCGCTATGCAAAAGCAATGGGCATTCCCATACGAAAACTCGTGTGTGCTTCAAACTCAAACCGAATTCTGCACGATTTTTTCAGCACAGGCCTCTACGACAGACGGAGAAAATTCTCAAAAACCCTGAGCCCTTCGATGGATATCCTGGTCTCAAGCAATCTTGAACGGCTCTTGTACCTTGCACTCGATGATAATCCTGAACTCGTCGCGGCCATGATGAGCGAATTCGAGCACGAGGGTTTTTTTCAGCTGCCTGAGCATAGCCGTACGAAAATCGCTGATTTCTCTGCGGGATGGGCAAATGATATCCAGACGCTTGCGAGCATCCAGCATATGTGGGAAGCTCACGGGGTGCTCGTCGACCCGCACACCGCGGTCGCCTGTTCGGTCGCACATGAATCGATAAAGATCGCAAGGACGAGCCTGAGGCGCCGTGCAGGGAAGGAGCTTGAAGCATCGCCCCCTGTCGTGATCGCCGCGACCGCAAGTCCCTTCAAATTTCCCGCCGCCTGCCTTAAAGCGCTCCAAGGCCCCCTGTTGTCTTTACGCGAAAACACCAATGACCTCGATCTCGCATTCGAACTCTCCCGAGTTACCGGTATTCCTGTTCCAGCGCCCATTGCAGCCCTTACCACCGCGAAAATCCAGCACCACACGATCGCCGAAGAATCGGATCTCGCGGCGCTGCTCGCCGATTTCGCCCATCAGCCTTCAAAAACAGCCCAAGGGAAACAATTAGACTCAACGAGGCCCTTATGATAGAGATCGAAGTCCCCGCGACGAGCGCAAACCTCGGCCCCGGTTTCGACTGTCTGGGAATCGCGCTGTCACTTTCGAACATAGTCCGCATCAAAAGAGCCGCAAGAACGTACCTTACAGGGTGCCCGTCCCAATGGGCCGGTGAAGACAACCTTCTTTTGCGCTCATTCCGTCACGCGTGTTCGATCCTGCAAACCTCTGTCCCCGAAATCGCTGTCGAATTTGTCTCCAATATTCCGCCTGCCCGGGGCCTTGGTTCGAGCGCATCCCTCGCGGTGGCGGGGGCGGCGGCCGCGCTTCTTTTCCACACAGGGGCAGAAGCGGGGACAGAAGTTGACTACTCCGCTTTTCTACACAGACCGGAAAACCTGGATTTTCTTCTTCGCGCGGCCGCCGACATCGAGGGCCACCCCGACAACGCGGCGCCGGCCATGTATGGCGGCTTTACCGCCGCGGCACTCGCGGGGCGGAAAATCATCGTCAGCCACAGCAGTGCGCCTGAACACTGGCATTTCGAAGCCTGCATCCCCGATTTCAATCTCGAAACAAGCGTGGCGCGCAAAGCTCTGCCAGACGTGTACCCGCGCGCAGATGTCGTGCATTCGCTTTCGCATGCGGTGCTCACCGCCCTTGCGATACAGAAGGCGGACCTGACTATGCTTGGCCGCGTCTGCGAAGATCGGATTCACGAACCATACCGTCGTCCTCTTATCCCCGATTTTGAAATTGTTGAAACTGCATGCCGGGCACAGAATGCTGCCGCAGTGTGGATTTCTGGTTCAGGGCCCACAATTCTGGCAGTATTCGATACCTCCGCCCCCGAAAAAATAAATAAAAGCCTTGCGTCCGACATCGCAGAACGCGCTCTGCATTCATGGCACATTATTCCCTTGCACGCCGACAATCTGGGAATCCGTGCCCATCAGGTTCGACAGGAGGAACCATCAGTATGAATTATTCATCGATATCGGAGGACTCTTCCGCTACATTACCCTGCGCCCCGATATTCTGCGCGCCCCTTACGTCTTCATTTGGCGACATTCTCATCCTCTGGGAAGGCCAAGACGCCTCAAGTCTCTGCCGAATTTATCTGCCCAAAGATGTCGTGGCGCAATTTGATCGGGCCCGGGTCGACTTCCCACACTTAACACTTTGGGAGAAGGGAGCCGCTCTTCCTTCCGCTATCGAGTCAATTGCAGAGTTGCTTCACGCCATCCTTGCGGGGCGCCCCGTCCAGTTACCTTTTGCAATTCTTGAAAAAAGTCTGCGCCCGCTCGGTGTTTTTCAGCAGAAGGTTCTTATGCTCGAGGCCACCATCCCCTTCGGGCACATCAGCACATATCGCGAACTTGCAAGGGCGAGCGGCAATTCCCTGGCATTTCGTGCTGTTGCACGCGCGCTTTCGCACAATCCATTGCCCCTACTCATTCCATGTCACCGCGTCATCGCTTCGAATGGAAGCCTCGCCGGTTACCAGGGTGGTACTGCCATGAAGCAGCATCTTCTTGAGCTCGAGGGTATTCCTTTCTCTTCCGAGGCGGTGGACCTGAAGCGCGCCAAACTGTGGAATTTTTCCGCTTAAGGTGCCCCCGGTCTTTTTATTGCGCGAGGGCCTGCCATGGATTATCCTACAAATCATGAGCGATGAAACAAATATAAAAGCTGCAACTGTCGAATCTTCTGTAATTATGCCCGCCATTTTCGCCGGACATGGACTTGCCATCAACGCGGCGCTGAACAATGATTTTGCCAAGTCGCTGAGCGACATTACGGCCTGCATCCCAAGTCCATCCGCCATCGCAGTGATATCAGCCCACTGGAGCACGCCGGAAGTCCATGTAACCAGTGCTCCTCGCCCTCGACAAATGTTCGACAGCATCGAATTTCAACAAGAATTGCACGAGATTAGCTATGAACCACAAGGAGATCCCTCACTGGCGGAGACAATCTGCAATCTTCTGCTTTCGTCGGGCATCAATGCAAAAAACGACCCCAAGCGCGGCCTTGATACGAGCGTTTGGGGCATTCTCGTCCATATGTTTCCCGACGCAAAGATCCCTGTGGTTGAGATAAGTCTTTCCTACCATGTCGATACCTCAAAAATCATTGAGGTCGGGAAAGCCCTCGCGCCTCTCAGAAGCAGGGGAGTCTTACTCATGGGAAGCGGGGGTTTAGTGCACAATCTCTATGAAATGAGCAAAAATATCGACACCAAACCTCCTGTGTGGGCTATCGAGACCGACAAAAAGATTGCCGCGCTCGTGCAATCGGGGGATGCCGCCGCGCTCAGCGAATTCACATTGCAAAATCTTGGCCATTCTCCGGCCATCCCTACGCCTGAGCACATCCTGCCAGCCATTGCTGTTCTCGCGCTGAAAGAACCAGAGGACCGCGTGAGCTTTTTCTACGAAGCATTCCAGAATTCAACTGTTTCGATGCGCTCGTTTGTCATCGAGCGCGAACAAGGCTAAAAGACAGCTGGCCGGATCTCGACATCCGCAGTTTTCAGGACACTTTCTTCGCGATGACCACGCAGCGCTCTTCCTCCAAAAAAGGAACCCACACAGGCACAATCCGGGCATTCGCCACCAAACCGCCTAACACCGGATCATCCGAAAGCTCGGCAAGCTCAAGCTTCGCGTGCATTATTCGCCCTTTGTAGGCACATAAAGCCCCACCCGGCTGAATTTTTTTCCATATTGATCGAAACACCCTCCTATCCCCAAAAGGCTTCAGAGCGCGAAACACGACACATTGGAGTGGCTCATGTTCATTTTCCACCGTGCTTTGGCGAATTTCGACATTGTCTAGCTTCAGAAGCACCACAATGTTCTCCAAAAAACGCGCTCTTTTTTCGAGCCGCTCTATCAAGATGAAAGGATGCTCCGGAAACGCTATGGAGAGAGGGATGCCGGGGAATCCCGCACCCGTTCCGATATCGGCGACGCGTACTTCGCCGGCTTGCGCGACAGGACTTTCGATATCTGCAAACAATTCCTCCAGCACACGCCAGGGGGCCAAACTATCAAGGACGTGTTTTATGACGAGATCTTCGCCCTCGGCGTTGACGAGCCCATAAAGAGGATTCCACCGCTCCAGTTCATCGAGATACCGCGACAATGTTTCGGAAATTCCGCTTGAGACATCAAAATCGAGGGCTGCCAGCCCCCGCGCGAGCAATTGTTCATGATTCATCTTTTACTATTATATCACCAGATCGTACCGCCATTTGTCAATGCATTAAAGCATGCGGACCATGCAGGATTGACAGCCCACGCGACAATTTGGGATACTGAAGACCCATGAGAAAGCTATTATTTGTAACCGGAGGCGTGTGCTCTTCTCTTGGGAAGGGGATCGCCGCGTCCTCAATCGGCGCTCTCATGGAAGCGCGTGGTTTTACCGTGCAAATGGTAAAGATCGATCCCTACCTCAATGTCGATGCCGGCACGATGAGCCCCTATCAACATGGTGAAGTCTATGTCACCGACGACGGTGCCGAAACCGACCTCGACCTCGGCAACTATGGCAGATTCACCACCGCGAAACTGAGCCGGGCCAACTCCATCACCACTGGCCAGATCTACAAGTCAGTCATCGAAAAAGAGAGGGCCGGAGAATACCTGGGCCGCACTGTCCAGGTTGTCCCCCACATCACCAACGAAATCAAACAGCGCATCCTTGCCGTCGCCAGCAACCCCGAAGTTGACATGACGATAGTGGAAATCGGCGGCACCGTCGGCGATATCGAATCAGTTCCCTTCCTGGAGGCATGCCGCCAGCTCATCCATGAATTTGGCAAGCAAAATGCCATCTCCGTCCATGTCACACTTGTGCCCGCCGTTTCCGGCGGCGAAATAAAGACAAAGCCCACCCAGCACGCCGTCAAGGAGCTGCAGGAACTCGGAATCCAGCCCGATGCCCTCATTCTGCGCTCGACCAAACCATTGAATGAAGATTTGCGGCGGAAGATTTCACTCTTCACCAACGTTGAAGAAGAAGGAGTCATAAGCGGCTACGATGCTCCCACCATCTATGAAGTTCCCCTCGTTTTTTACAACCAGAAGCTCGACCTTTTCCTGCTGCGCAAAATGAACGTCGAGAGCCGCCACGCCGAACTCACCAAATGGCAAACTGTCGTCCAGGCCATCACCAAGCCGAACCGCAAGGTAAAAATCGCGGTCGTCGGCAAATATATGGATCTGCACGATTCCTACAAATCGATATGGGAGGCGCTCTGCCACGGAGGCATTGCGCACCACGCGGGCCTCGAAATCGAAAAAGTCGATTCATCACGCCTCGAAGACCCGAACGCGGACCTGGACTCCGTGTTCAAAGACATTCATGGCATACTCGTTCCAGGAGGGTTTGGCGAGCGTGGCATCGAAGGCATGATTCGTGCGGCGCGCTATGCGCGGGAGCACAATATCCCATATCTGGGCATCTGCCTCGGCATGCAGATCATGGTCATCGAATACGCGCGCTCGGTGCTTGGCTGGCAGGACGCGCACTCGACCGAGTTCAACAAATCGACGCCGCACCCTGTCGTATGCCTTCTGGAAGAGCAGACAAGAATCAAAAATTATGGCGGGACCATGCGCCTTGGCGCATACGACGCGATTACGAAGGCGGGCTCGAGTATCCGCGCGGCCTATGGAACCGAGCAGATAAGCGAGCGCCATCGCCACCGCTACGAAGTCAACAACGATATCCGCGCAGAGCTTGAAGAGCATCATCTCACTGTGAGCGCGACGACGCCGAACGGCGAGCTTGTCGAGGCCTGCGAGTGGCCAAATCATACGTGGTCTGTCGGCGTGCAGTTTCATCCTGAATTCAAATCGCGCCCGACTTCGCCGCATCCTTTGTTCAGAGAATTCATTAAAGCGGCGCTGAATCATTCCGGATCATGACTCGCGCGAGGAGCGCACATGGATGGACGGCTATAAAAAAGCACTAAAGGGGATGTTTCGAATCGCTTCAGTGCTGTGCCTTGTATGCGTCCTGTCTCTGCTGTTTCCCTCCTGCGGCCAGCAGGTTGAAGAAAACACAAGTGACGCGCAGGCAGAAGTTCCCGATGCTCGTTTTGTCGATCTGACACGGAAAGAATACCGTGGCGGCAAGCTCTCCATGCAAATCTCCGCACGCCTCGCCACATGGTACGAGGCCGACCAGCGCCTGGAAATTGAAGGGCTTGCCTTTACTACCTACAATACCGATGATGGCTCGGTCTCCGCATCCGGAGAAGCGGACAAAGCCGTTTTCTACGAAGCAAGCGGTGATGCCGAATTTTCAGGACATGTACAGGTCAGAAGCGCGGAAGGGGATGTCTCTTTCGAAACCAAAAAGATTACTTACAAACGGGCACTCGATATATTCGAGACCCCTAATGACGCCGAGGTGGTGATAAAAGCGAAGGAACAACTGTTGATGGCTGGCAAGGGACTGCTCTTTGACGTAAAGCAGAAGTATTACGAAATTCGGGAAAACGTATCCGGTTCCGTTAATCAATAACATGAGGTAGAATAAATCTATGAAAACAAGAGCGCCTTTGTGGCTACTCGTACTTGCAATGATAGTCGGAGCGTTGCAGACAGGGCTTGCCCAAGCGACTCCCCCTGCGGCGCCAGTTCCGTCTTCCCCTCCAGCCGGACCCCAAACTGCCAGCGGCAAAAAGCCCATATCCTTCAGCGCACGCAGCGTCCAGGGTGTCCTCGCGAAGGACAAACAGGACACCATCCTCACAGGCTCGGTCAAAATCATCACGGGGAGCCTCTTCATAACGGCAGACCGCGTCGAACTCAGCGGAGAAGATTACGTAAACGTCGCATGCAGCGGGAATGTCACCGTCAACGATACCGAAAAAGGCTTTTCGCTCGTCGCGGAAAAGCTCAATTACCAAAGAGACACGGAAATCGGCCTTGCCCAAGGTAAAGTCGCCGTCAACGATACAAAGAACAACACCATCATCGATGCCGAATGGGTCAGATTCGATCAGCAACAGTCCATTTTTGAAGCGGCCGTCTCTGTGCTCGTCCTGAAAGAAGATATGTCGATTCGCGCCGAATACGCGCACTATAACCGCGACACCGAAGAGATCAAGCTTCATGGCGGTGCAATCGCCGTCACCGAAGAAGGCACCCTCAAGGGCGATGTCATCTCCGCGACTTCAGACTGGTCGAACCTGCAGATTTCCGGCGAAGTCTCCGGAAATATCACCTCAAAGGAAAATTCTGCATCTCAATGAGCATGGCAACGCTTGAGGTCTCCCGCCTGCGAAAATCGTTCGGACGGACACTCGCCGTTGCCGATGTCAGTTTTTCCATGGAGACAGGGGAAGTGGTCGGCCTCTTGGGACCAAACGGCGCGGGGAAAACCACTATTTTTTACATGATCGCGGGATTTCTCAAACCAAGCGCGGGCAGCGTCCGCTTTAACGGCACACAGATTGACCGGCTCCCCATGTTCAAGCGGGCTATGCTCGGCATCTCGTACCTTCCCCAGGAACCATCGATATTCCGCCGCATGACTGTCGAAGAAAATATTCTCGCGGTACTTGAAGCGCGAAGTGAATTACCACTGTCGGGGCGCAAGGAAAAAGCGCGCACTCTTATGGAAGAATTCGGTATCGCCCACGCTGCCAAACAGCCGGCTTATACTCTCTCCGGAGGCGAGCGCCGAAGAACTGAAATCGCGCGCGCGCTGGCCATCGAGCCGAAATTCCTCCTCCTCGACGAACCTTTTACCGGCATCGACCCGATCGCGATCCGCGAAATAAAGCTTCTCATACGCTCTCTCTCCGCAAAAGGCATCGGAGTCCTTCTCACCGACCACAATGTCCGCGACACGCTCGCCATCACCACGCGCGCATATATCATCAGTAAGGGGATCATCGTCGCGCACGGGGAGCCGCAGAGTATCATTGACAACCCCCTTGCGCGCGAGACATATCTGGGGCAGGATTTTGAAATGTAACCATTGGGGAAAGTCGGAATGAACCGGGAGATCATGCTCTGACAAAAATGCGCGCAATTCATAGTGAAATAAATCACTGTTGACGCTGGCGCCTGCTCATGTTACATTTAAGGACAGCCCGTATGGGCTGCCCACCATTTTGATAGCGGAAAAGCCATGAGGTATTTTGATACTCACGCCCACATCGGGCTTATTTACGATGACCCGATTGAACAACTTCTTGTTTGCCAGCAAGCAAAACTTGTCGGTGTCAGCCGTATTGTCAGTATTTGCAACAGCCTCGTGGACTTCAAACAGGTATACGAAAACTTGAAGCCCGCGGAGCATGTCTATCATGCCGTCGGTGTTTCTCCTTCGGAAGTGAGCAATCCTGGAAGGGACTGGCAGCGCTTCATCGAAGAATCCATAAAATTGCCTCGCGTCATCGCGATAGGCGAAATCGGTCTCGATTACTACCACAAGTTCGGCGACAAGCGGAGCCAGATCGAGCTCTTCATCGATCAGCTCGAAATTGCCGCGCGCCTCAACCTCCCCGTCGTCATCCATAACCGCGAGGCGGGCAGAGACGTACTCGATATTTTGAAGGACAGAATGCCTCCCGCCGGGGCCGTGCTGCACTGTTATTCGGAAAACGCCGCGTATGCGGCGGACATTCTCGACCTGGGCCTCGATATCTATTTCTCGTTCGCGGGCAACCTGACCTACAGAAACGCGCGCAACCTGCACGAGACCGTCGCGTTCCTCCCGCTCGACCGCGTCCTTCTCGAGAGTGAGGCGCCTTTCATGGTCCCCGCGGAGTACAGGAACAAGCGCAACATGCCTGAGTACCTTCCGTCCACGGCGCAGTTCCTGGCGGATTTCCTGAATATCGATGTGGAAGAAGTCGCCGAAACCACCTATCAGAACGCGTGTCGGTTCTTCAGGCTCAACCCTTGATGATGTTGTCGCCGTGACAGGTTGAAAATCGAGCGCGGCGGCCCGCAGAAGACGCAGCCCCACATGTTCTTCCTTGCGGGGCTCACGGATGCGCCGCGCGCGGGAATTTCCGTATGAAACACAGTAAACCCTGGCCCTTCCCCCTCGGAGAAGAAAAATGGAATGCCCCTTATTTCCTCGCGCCGGTGGCCGGTTATTCGGATGCGGCGTTTCGCGCCGTGTGCACCGAGTTCGGCGCGGCGCTCTGCTATACCGAAATGGTGAGCGCGGAGGCACTTATCCGTGGCCACTCCAAAACAAGGGAACTCCTTGTGCGCGATCCGGTCGAAAAACAATATGCGGTTCAGCTTTTTGGGTCGAATCCAGAAACATTGGCAAAGGCGACAGAAATCGTGTCGGCATATAACCCCATCGTGATAGATCTCAACTGCGGCTGCCCCGTCCCCAAAATCATAAAGGCAGGCGCGGGTTCGGCGCTTCTGAAAACACCAGAGCGAATCGGCGAAATTATCCGGGCCATGCGCAACGCGACCTCCGTCCCCATTTCGGTCAAGTTGCGCACGGGTTGGGATCAGAATTCCATCAACTATCCTGAAACCTCATCAGCTGCCATAGAAGCGGGCGCATGTGCCATCACATTGCACGGAAGAACCCGAGCCCAGGGCTATTCAGGCAAGTCAGACTGGAACGCAATCAGGTCGCTCGCAGAACAAACCACTGTCCCCGTATTCGGTTCAGGCGATGTCTTCAGCGCCCAAGATGCGATAGACATGAGGCGCACGACAGGCTGCGATGGCGTCATGATCGCGCGCGGCGCGCTCGGAAATCCTTTCATTTTTTCCGAGCTGAAAGCCCTTGCGGGGCAGACAGCCGCGGAGCATTCAGATGAACAGCTGTCCCCGCGCATCATCGCCCGGACAGCAGCCTGCCATCTCGAGCTGGCCATAAAGTATCTGGGTGAGAGAACCGCATGTATAGAATTTCGCAAACATTTCTGTGCATATACAAAAGGCTTTGCGGGCGGGGCAGGGCTCCGTGCTCAAGCAGTACATTGCGCGACCTTCAAAGAATATCAAATGCTACTGACAGAACTAGAGCTGTTCACTAAATAAAAAATACCATCTTATGGGCCGAGCATATGAAGCTCACGTGTAGCACTGTTGGGTAAGAATACCTTCTCCTGTAGCGCCGCCCATATCAAAATCGCTTTAAACCGTGGAAATATGATATGGATCTTTAATATGAGATTGCGGGGCAACCCTATGCTTGGTCGTAGACAGAGCTTCGACTGCGTGCGCTTTATTGAGGGAAAACAATTTGTGCCTTTATTATTTCGTCGCTCCGGCTCACTTCCTCAAAAGCCCTGATGCTGTCATCGAAAGCGTATTCTTTCGTTATCAATGGTTTTGCATCGAAATTTCCCGAAGCGAGCAACGCAAGTACTTTTTGATAGACATGGGCATATCTGAATATGAATTCCAGCCTGATTTCTTTCGACTGGGCGAGTGAAACGGAAAACGACGCTTCTTTTATCGGGCAACCGATCTGGACAATGCATCCTCCGGGAGCAACAATTTCCATGCTGTTTTGCAATGCATGCGGTGCCCCGCTCGCTTCAAAGACGAAATCGACGACGCCGCATCCCAAACCGGCAACGGCATCACCGAGAGACCTGTCCGCAACATCGAGGCCATCAAGCCAAGGATATGCTGCATGGCAAAGAGCGAGCCGTTTTCGTGAAATATCGGCTATGAACACTTGCCCTGCACCGGCAGCCTTTGCGGCGAGCGCCGTCACGATGCCAATCGTACCTGCACCAATGACGACGACGGTACTTCCCAAAGTTATGGCCGCCCTTTTCACGGCATAGACCCCCACAGAAATCGGCTCGACGAGAGTTCCTTCACCGAAACTGAGGTCGTCGGGAAGCTTAAAGGTAAAATCGGCAGGATGTACGACGGTGGGCCTGAGACAGCCATGTATTGGGGGTGTTGCCCAGAACTTCACCCCGGGATCAATGTTGTACCGCCCGGCCCGATATTCCCTACTGCTTTTGTCCGGAATTCCCGGTTCCATGCACACGCGGTCGCCGATTTTCAGGTTTTTCACATTCACACCCGCAGCGATCACCGTACCCGAAGCTTCGTGACCAAGCACCAGGGGCTCTCTGACGACGTAGGCACCTATGGCGCCATATTCATAATAGTGCACATCGCTACCGCAGATCCCAACGGTATGCATCTTGATTGTCACATCATCCGGGCCCATGGCTTCTTCTATCAAAATATCGCGTATACTTAATTGCCCGGCTTTTTCGAGCACAAGCGCACGCATCCTTCCCTCCTTGGACGCAACTCGCCTTTTCACCGCCGCCTTTGCGCCGCAAACACCATGCCACTGCTTTACAGGGCGGGGTGAATAAGTACTTTGCGTACCCCTTCTTTTCCCTCCTCAATGAGATGGATGCCCTGCTCCAGACTATCGAGGGGGAGCTCATGCGAGATAAGGCTCCCCACTTCCACCTTCCCCGACTGCAACAGCCTCACGGCTTGGATTGAATTTCTCACTGATGTGTACGACGACAGGATCGTGAGGCTTTTTCTGAAGATAGGGAAAGCCGGCATTGTGAGACTGGCGTCGTTCGGCGGTACCCCGAACAACAGAATTTTACCTCCATACCGGGCATAACCGGGTGTTTTCCCCATAACCGCCGGCGATCCCGTGGCATCGACCACAACGTCATAGAAATCTTGTCCGATTGCATCGAGCGATGCTTCAATCCGGACAGCTCCGGATTTTTGTGCTAACTCGAGCCGGGCCGCATTCTTGTCGATCTGGGTAATTTCGCAGGCCCCTTGCAGCTGGATCACTTTTGAGAGAAGTATGCCTATCGGGCCGGCGCCGATGATCAGGACTCGGTCGCCCAGCCGAATCCCCGTTCGCGCCACTCCATAGAGGACGCAGGAAAGCGGCTCCACAAAGGAGCCATAATTGAAGGGCAGGTCGCCTATGCCAAAAACCGCCTTTTCGGGCGCAACGACATACTCGGCCATGCCGCCGGGCAAGGTAACCCCGATTCCATTCCAGTTTTCACAGAAATTTTGATGGTTACGCAAACATGCAGGACAATTATCGCAGGCGATATTCGGCTCAACGGCAACATGGTCCTCCTGCTTGAAACGGGTAACCTTCGAACCAACTTTTTCGACAACACCCGAGAACTCATGCCCGGGAATAATCGGGTAGGTGCCGAGATACTGGCCATGGAAAATGTGAATATCAGTTCCGCAGATTCCCGAAGCCATAACACGGATAAGGACATCGCCATCGCCAACAGCCGGAACGGGAATGTCCCTTGTCGTTATGACTCCTGGTTTTTCAACAAAAGCAGCTTTCATGCTACAACTTCCTTTTAAGCTTCAATGGGGGCAATTCATACGCAGGTAAAAGCGCCATCGATGACAAGGTCGCTGCCGGTGGTAAACGATGCGCCGTCGCCTGCAAGATAAATGAGAGCCGAAGTCAACTCTTCAGGCTTTCCCATGCGTTTTATCGGTGTTTGCGATTCCCAGATTGGAATCCATTGTTTTGCCGAAAGAGTCATCTCGGTTGCAATATAACCTGGGCTGATACAATTGACGCGGACATTATACGGCGCCCACTCGACGGCAAGCGATTTGGTAAGAAGTATGACTCCGGCCTTTGAGGCATTATAGGCGCACTGGGGCTGGGGAACATTGACAATATGTCCTGACATGGAGGCCGTATTGATAATTGATCCTTTCCTTTTTTTGATCATCACGCGGCCGGCAGCCTGGGCGGTAAGGAATACTCCGGTAAGATTGACGTCAATAACTTTCTTCCAGCTCTCAAACGACATTGTATCGGCGTTTTCGTTGATGCATATTCCCGCATTGTTGAACGCAATATCGATATCGCCAAATTCAGCAAGAATGACTTCAATCATGTGATCGACTTCCACGGGATTCGTCACATCCGCCCTGACGGCCATCACCCTGCCCCCGAGCGCCTTGATTTCACGGGCGGTCCGCTCAGCTTCCTCAAGATTCACATCGACGATTGCAACGGCGGCGCCTTCTTCCGCAAATGCGCGTGCGGCGCACTTTCCTATGCCCCTGGCGCCACCCGTGACATACGCTTTTTTCCCTTTCAAACTCAACTTATCATGTTCATTCATCTTGCTATACCTTTCCTTAATCTTGTGAGTGTAGGCCTATCCCTTTACCGCACCCAGCGTCAGACCTTTGACCAATGACTTTTGGGTAAACCACCCCAGAATAATTGGCGGCAGCACCGCAATCATCGACGAAGCCGAAAGCTGCGCGACGAACATCCCCTGCTGTTCCCTGAACCGGGCCATGTAAACAGGAAGCGTGGCAGTGGTATTCCCCGTAAGATTGAATGCAAGGAAAAACTCATTCCAGATAAATACGGCAACCAGCAAGCCCGCCGTCATGATACCGCTCCTCGCCAAGGGAACCGCAATTTTGACAAGTTGCTGGAAACGCGTACAACCGTCAATTTCAGCGGCCTCCATGATTTCGATTGGGACATCATACAAGAATGAGTGAAGCATCCAGACGACGATCGGTACATGAAATCCAACATAGACCAGCAACAATCCGAAAGATGAATTGATCAGATTGAGGCGCTGATACAGAATATAGAGTGGAACAAGAATGGCAACCGGCGGAAGCAGGATTGTCGTAATAAACCAGAAGTATGTTTTATCGTTTGTGGTTTTCTTTTTGAATTTGCCGAATACCAGGGCAAATGCCGCGGGAACTCCAAGCACCAAAGAGAAGCCTGTTCCCAAAACGACCTGAAAGAGCGAATTTTTCACATAGCCAAGCATTGTCCTGTCGCTCAGGACTTTTTTCAGGGTTTCCAGTGTCGGGGTAAAAATCAGTGATGGCGTCACAGCCTGATATTCGGTCTTGAACGCCGTAAGAAACATATATCCTATAGGTGAAAAGTATAGTATCGCTATTACCCATACGATGATCGACACTATAACTAGTCGGACCGTTTTTCCGCGTTTATGGGATTTTCGAACTTCCAGGTTTTTTCCGCCTCGCTGCTTCATTCCGGATCTCCTAATACCCATACATTGCGTTGCGCTTTTTAATTGATCGGTACAACAGATTCACTGCAATCAGCACGAGGATGACAGTCATCACCGCCAATGCACTCGCCCTGCCGACATTCGAAGCATTGAAAACCTGCATGTATACGGCATAAGGCAACGTATATGAACGCGTGCCGGGGCCTCCCGCAGTCGTCACCAGAATCAGGCCGAACTCCTTTACAATAAAAACAAGCCCCAGCATTACGGCTACTTTGATGTAATTGGAAATTATGGGCAGCTTTACCAAAAATGTTGCCTGGAGCCAATTGGCACCATCCAGTTTCATACTGTCAATCAAGTCCAAGGGTATACTCTGCAATCCTGCAAGAATGACAAGAAAAAAGAATGGCATCCACTGCCATGAAAAAAGAAATACGATGACGGTTTTCGGATAATAACTAAGCAGATCTATGGGAACAAAGCCGAGGGCTTTGGATATAACACCATACCAGCCAAACGTAGTATTCAGAATAGTCGTTTTCCAAATTACACCGCTCGCGGTCGACATCATGAAAAAAGGACTCAGGATAAGCGTTCTTGCAATATTCTTTCCGGGAATATCATGATCGAACAAAATAGCCAGCAGAAAGCCGCATACCGTACAAACAGCAAGCGAACAGACCGTCAACAGAATCGTTTGCCAGACGATGCTATAGAACTCGGGCGATTTGAAAAAAAACAGATAATTATCTATTCCGACGAACTTGATTGACAAATCGGGACGGGCAAGGTTCCATCTCAAGGTGGAAAAGCCAATGGTAAGAACGAAAAGGACTTGCGTCATGATGGCTACGACAATTATGGCTGGCAGCATAAAGGCCCAGTCATGCCATTTTGTTCTTACCGCTTTTCTGTCGTTCACCCTCAGCATATGACTCCGCCCATTTTTTTGATGCAATAAAAGTTGCATGCCTCCTCGCTCATTGAGGAACGGGACATGCAACGTTCACTATTTATTTCTGATATCCACCATCGCGCGCAACTTGATTGAAGAGATCATTTGTTTTCCTTATGGCCTCATCAAGAGAAATCTTGTCGACAACATAGTCAGCCAAATATTGTGTCATCTGTGTGCCGGCATCGGCGAATTCAGGGATGGCGATATATTGCAGTCCAACATACGGTACCGGCTCCAGCGTAGGATGGGTAAAGTCCATTGACTCGAGCGTTTTCAAAGTCATTGCTGCATATGGTGTATTCTTGTACGCAGGGAGCGAGTAGGTCGACGAGCGCGAGGCCGGAGGTGTGCTTGAACCGCTGGGATCAATTTCAGTGGTCATTTTGATATAATCCTTGGATGTCGCCCAAAGCATGAAATCAAAGGCAGCTTTTTTCTTCTCCCTGCTGCTCTTGGGATTAAGTCCCATGGACCAGTTCCATAGCCAGGCGGTATTGCTTTTCATCTTCTGATGTGGCGGCATGACATAACCGATCTTGCCCTTTACTGCGGAACCTTCTGCTTCAAGAGGAGGTGCGAGCGACGTTGCATCATAGTAGATGCCGCATTTACCCGACTGCATAAGAGCGATGCACTCATTGTAGGTATAGGAAAGTATATCCTTCTGACCGGCCTCGCGGAGTATTTTTTTGTACATTT
>Ga0074197_1000381_pt1 | contig 58718 bp, 61 predicted proteins | sample EPASupsiteSAE305_FD_64526 | JGI IMG/M metagenome (GOLD analysis project Ga0074197, IMG submission 64526) | Bioremediated contaminated groundwater microbial communities from EPA Superfund site, New Mexico - SAE3-05 reassembly with SPADES | ecosystem: Environmental > Aquatic > Deep subsurface >... | reverse complement strand
CTATGCCATGCGCTGCAATGATAAGACAGGCAAGCTGACTTCTATCGAAGTAGTACGCCCCGGCGACGAGATGATGATTATTTCTCGCGATGGCATTATTATTCGCATCAATATGGACGATGTCTCCGAGCAGGGACGTTATGCGCAAGGTGTACGCTTGATCAAGCTTGGCGAGGGCGATTCCGTGATGGATATGGCTAAAGTCATTTCCAAAGATGAAGAAGTGGAATTAGAAGTGGAAGAATAAAGTTTCATAAATTAGACCAGTAATTACGGGAGGCAAATGTTTCGCCTCCCGTTTTTTATAATAAAAAGGAAATAAAGGAAAAAACAAAGGTAAATAGAACAAAAGAAAAGAACTAGATATATCAATATATGTATAGAACAAGAGATAAAGAAAGGGGAGATATTATGGAAATAGAAGCTCTTTTTCAACTGAGTTATGGATTGTATATTATATCTACCAAAAAAGGAGAAAAAGCTAACGGCTGTGTTGTTAATACTGTCATGCAAGTAACATCCAATCCCCCCCGTATCAGCACCACTATTTCTAAGGATAATCTGACACATGATCTGATTATGGAAACAGGAGAGTATACCGTATCGATCATGGGTCAAAAGGTGCCGCCTATTTTTATCGGACGTTTTGGCTTCCAAAGCGGCAGAGATATCGATAAATTCAAGGATACTCCGCATGAGCTAGATTCCAGAGGTATTCCTTATCTCAAAGATGGGATGATGTCCTATCTTTCGTGCAAAGTAGTTGATCACTTAGATGTAGGTACGCATACTATTTTTGTTGCTGAGTTGGTGGATGGGGCAGTTTTCCCAACTGAGGATGAAGCTATGACCTATGCCTATTATCGTAAGGTCAAAAAAGGTACCGTTCCTAAAGCCGCTCCTACTTTTCGGGGATAGCTTTTACTAAATAAAAAGACGCTTCTTAATGAGGCGTCTTTTTTAATATTATTAAAATGTCTTATATGGAAAATCCGAATCTCCAGATTCAACAATAGGATTTTCACTTGTACTGTTTATTAATTGATTTCCGGTACGCATTTGTGGTGCCGGACGGTTAATTATAGGTGTTTTTCTAGCAAAATTTTTATTGATAAGCACTTGGGGGATAGGCCTTTGTTTAGGAATTTTTTGTTCAGGTTTTTGGTTGATTTGCATTTCATGGATCGGTTCTGGATTAATTTTTATTTTAGATGGTAATTCCCCATCAACTAATACCACGTCAGGTCTATTCCTAGGCGGTGAAGTTGGTAGCCAAATGACATAACCTGTGGAAAGCATGGCAAAAGAGATAGTTAGGATATATTGCCATGTGTCATAAGCAATAATAATAATTGTAAAAATGGTACAAAACCAGGTAATGATCAAAGCAATGTTTTTAAATAAACGCGGAATACCATTGCCTTCATAAAATTTTTGCACATATCTTCCCAGTACGGGAAAATAATACAAGCGTATAAAGGCTTTATCAGAGCCACGAAGAAAGCAATAGGCCGCGATAAGGATAAAAGGAGCACCAGGCATAATAGGCATGATAAAGCCAATAATGCCTAAAGCAATACAAATATAACCTTCAATTAAAAATAAAAATTTCTTTGACATAAATGCTCCTGTGGATTTATTTTATTAGTTCTTAGTATCCCCAAAATTTAATGGAGAATTTTTTTAAAACTTGGTAAATTTTTTTAATTTTAATTAAAAAAAGCCTGCCGAAACGGACCGTTTAACTTCCGGCAGGCTTTTATCTTATGAGGGTTATTTTTTAAAAAACTTTTTTGCAAGCATAAAATTCTTGTACATCATCTAATGCTTCCCCGAAACGTTGGAAATGTACTACTTCTCTTTCCCGAAGGAAGCGCAGGGCATCAATAACACCGGGGTCATCGCTAAAATTGATCAAATGGTTGTAGGTGCTGCGGGCTTTTTGTTCTGCAGCCATGTCTTCATGCAGATTAGTAATCGGATCGCCTTTAGCTTGAATATAGGCAACGGTAAAAGGAACTCCAGCTGAATCGGTATAGTAAAGGTCTTTGCCATGTTCTATGTACATACTTTCTACGCCGCCTATTTTATATTGTTCAAGGTCGGCGTTTTTAGTTAATTTATAAACCAGCGTAGCAATAATTTCCAGATGCGCCATTTCATTGGTTCCACCCGAATATATATGATTATTTTCCTTGTCTTGTTGCTGGAAATCTTGGGTAGATTTGAATAATAAATTCTTCCGGCATGTTATGCCAGCGTCCAGACTTGTTTTTAAAATAGACTACCTTATCCAAAATACTTTTGAGTAAGATGTTTTTTCGCTCTACTGAATCACAATGCCGATAAGTCCCTAAAACTTGTTCAATAGTGAAAGTGTTTACTTGAGGAGCTACAGGTAAGTTTTGAGGCTGTATTTTTTCCAAAAGATTTAAGCGGCTGTAATTTGCTTGTGCTAATTCTGAATTTAATTGGCCAATGCGTTTTATAAAAACTTCCGGTGAATATATTTTCTGTTCTAAAAGGTCATGGGCATTATTTATTTGTTTTTCTAAACGTTTGATTTTTTGATCCGATGACAAAAGCGTTTTCTGATATGCTTGCTCTTCAATATTTGCCTGAGGCTGAGATTGATCGGGCATTTGAAAATGGTATTGATGGAGCCATTGTTCCAGAGTCAGCAATATTTTATCTTCGACGAGAGCTAAAGATGAACTGACAGTGGGGCAGGCAAGAGTTGGGCAGATTAGGCTGTCAGGATAACGCCCCCCATGAGGTCGGCGCACCATTTTTTTGCCGCAGATGCCGCAGACGACCAGCCCTGCTAAAGGATTTTGGATTTTGGGCTTGCCAGGGCTTTTTTTTCGCGAAGACAGATATTGCTGAACTTTTTCCCATGTGTCTTCGGTAATTAAGGCCGGGTGGACTCCTTGCGAAATCAGGCACTCTTTGGCCCGGGGGCGAATTCGCCGGAGCTGACCGCTAACTACTTTTTTAACCGTAGGGCGGTAATTCCAGCGGATCTTACCAACATAAACGGGATTTTGCAAAATGGAGCGGACAGAGGCACTAGACCAGACGCCGCCTTTGGCGGCAGGTATGGGCATTTCATTGAGTTTACGAGAAATAGCGGCTGTACTTAAGCAGCAAAAAGAACCGTCGCTTTGTCTTTCCCCATTGGTAAAAAGTGCAAAGATCAGGCGAACGATAGCCGCTTGTTCGGGGTGGGGGAGTAAGGAATATCCCTGCTTTCCCTCCAGCTTTATCTTCTGGTAGCCGTAAGGGGCAAAAGGACCTATGTATTTGCCTTCTGTAGAGGCTGCTAAACGTCCTCTCTGGAGGCGGCGGTTGATGGTCTTGTATTCGCGGCGGCTCATAAAGAGGCCAAATTCAAAATACTCCTCGTCATATTCATTGCCAGGGTCATAGGTCTTTAGGGGTGTGATGATTTTGGTGTCGGAATATTTGAAGGCTTGGGCTACAATTCCCTGGTCGATAGTATCTCCGCGGGCCAGACGTTCTACCTCCATGACCAGGACGCCGCTCCAAATTCCTTGCTCTACTTCGGACAATAGACGCTGCATCACAGGACGGGCAGCAATCGTTTCCCCGGAAACTATTTCCCGATAGATTTCGCAGATAGCTAATTTCTGGTGATCTGCCAACTTCAGAAGCATCTTTTGATGTCTGGCGAAGGTTTCTCCTTCACCGCGATCTTCTGCTTCCATATCGGCCCTAGATTTGCGCAAATAGATGCAATAAGCCATATTCTGCCAAAACCTTTCCCTGCTTTTCTTGTATACTATATTCCAAGCAGTAGCTGGCCTAGACCTATTTCATTTGCTAAAGCAGGTTTTATGACATATGACAGGCTTTGAGCTCCATATGATAGGTATAGGGGGTGAGCCGATGGCAATAATTTTTGAATATCAATTGGGTAAGACCAAAGTAGCTGTCGATGATGATGCCTATAAAGATAAAAATCCGCAGCAGCTGCAAGTAGCAGAAGAAGCATTTTACCAAGCTGTCTTACAAATCATCCGTAATTTTGCGGAGAACAAACAGGGTGAAAAGTAAATACATAAGCAAAATAAGCATAGGCCAAGTTGAAACCTTATATCCTTTAGCAACTATTTTTAAAGGGGCGAGGCCGATGTCCTATGGTATTGCTTTAGCCGGCGGAGGCTGCCGAGGAGCAGCTCATGTCGGAGTGCTTTTGGCTTTAGAGGAAAACAATATGCTGCCCTCTTCGATTGCCGGGGCTAGTGCCGGCGGTATCGTCGCCGGTTTATATGCCTCAGGATTTTCCATCCAGAAAATGAAAGAATTGATACTTGACCCAACGCAGACAGGTTATCATCTGCTTGATGCCGATCTTTGGGGTATGGCTAAGGCTTTCTGCCAAATGGCTATGCATCGTCCGGTTACTTTTACCGGTTTAGTAAAGGGCAATGCTTTGGAAAAGATGTTTTATGATCTTACAGGTGGTTGTCATATCCGTGAGGCCAAAATGCGGGTGGTTATTCCAGCGGTAGATTTAAATAGCGGCAGAACGATTGCTTATACCAATTCCTTGCATGACCTCTCTCATTTGGAGCAGGTCCGCTGGCGTAATGATGTTTTGCTTTGCGAAGCCATGAGGGCCAGCTCCGCCTATCCAAGTTTTTTTCAGCCGAAAAAGATCGGTAAAATGTGCCTTGTGGATGGTGGCTTAACCCATAATTTACCGGTCGATCTTTTGATTGCAGGTGGTGAAAAAAAGGTACTAGCTGTTGATATTGGCGAAGCTTATCAAAAGATGGAGCAGGAAAACGTGGTGGAAATAGTATCACATAGTCTAAATATCATGCGCATCAGGCTCTTGGAATGCAGCGCTTCAGGGGAGGAACTTACTGTCCAGCCGGATTTGCCGCCAGGTGCGGGACTTTTAACTTTTAATCTGATGGGCGAATGCATGGAAGCTGGTTATCGGGCAACGATAAAGATGTTGCCATTGATTAAAAATACTTTTTTCTAGAACTTACTTAAAAAATAAAAGGAGCTTAAAAGCTCCTTTTATTTTTTAAGTAAGGGACAAGATTGGACACGCAGCATATACTATATTAGCGAGAATACCCGCTCAAAAGTTATTTGTGGTATATTGCTAAATTGATTAAGAATATGGAGGAGGATGCTGATGACTCAGTGGATATCAGTAATTACATCTATAGGAGTAGCGATTTTTCTTTTTTATTTTTATAGACAACAAAATAGGCGTGATTGTGAAGCCGAAAAAAAGGCACTGGCCAGAGCAAAAGAAGGATATCTTGTCATGCTTTCCGTGGATGCCATCGGTAGCCTGGCCTATGCTACAGCTATTGCTGTAAAAAAAGGTGAGATCAATGGTGAAATGGACCCCGCCATTTTAAAATACCAGAAGGTAAGTGAAGAATTGGAAGGTTTTATCAAGGAGCAGGCATCTTATGTTTTACATAAGGAGGCGTAAATAAGTATGACAATGACTGAAATCGTTTTATTCTTTATTGGCTTATTAGCGGCGGTGCTAGCAGTTGCTATGGTGGAGATCGTCCCGGCCATAAAGGAATGGCTTAATATAAAAATAAGCAATGAGCAGCAGATTTTTATCAAGGAATTGCTTATTACCGCTGTAAGATATGCCGAAGAGCATTATCAAGGCCAAGAGATGAACGATTTAAAGATAGAGGCTGCTTTAAAGTGGTTGGAGAAGCAAGGCTTGCATTTAGATGTTGAAGAAATAGAAGCTGCTTTTTGGCAATTAAAAAATGAGGACAATACAGCTTCTTTTAACCAAAGCCCAGCTGCTTAGGACCATAAAAAAACAGGTCTGCTTATTAGTTTGCTGTTTTTTTTAGCTCTCCTAATAAGACAGGCCTTCTTTTTTATGTGACATATATATTTGGGTGGTACCTATTCTTCGGTTCCAATATCCGTAAGAAGGCCTTTGGTTCGGTTTGTCGGCATAGTGTATCTTTGATTCAAATAGCGAAGGCTGGCAGCTAATTCTCCGTCCGGGCCCCCATATTGGGTAAGCAGCATCTTAGCCAGGCGGGGATTAGTGCTGCAAACCTTTACGGGGTACTCGAGCTTTTTCTCATATATCCACATATTCGGACCTCCTTATTTAATAATCCCAGGGAAAATCTTCTTCTCCCCACAGCCAAGTGTCGCCTTCATTCATTGAACCCCACATAATTGGTCCATACTTTTCAGAAAATGATACATGTAACTTATGCAATTCCTCAGCCGCCATATTATATCTTTCGATGGCGAAGCTGTCACATGGATGAGTATCCAAGTATAGCATTAAATCAATCATTGTAAATTGAACTTCTTGGATGCTTTTCATCATAACTTCTTTACTTGTAGCCGCAGCAGCCACATTTTCTTTTTTATAAGCTACCACACAGAACCCTCCTTTACTCTATTTAGGCGCATCCTCATTAGGCCCGTATTTTCCTTTAGGGATGACAAGGTCGGGAAAAATAGAACCGCAGACTAAAGCCGATTCATAATCATAGAAGCGGGCTACTTTTTGCCTAGGGACATAAGCATAACCCACACTGGGGCATTTATCGCCACAGATTGATTCTATTAATGGGCAATTTTTTTCCACAGGGCCAACCTCCTTTAATTTTATTTCAATATATACTATGTGCAAATACTAGTCTTGGAGCTTAGCCTAAAAAGTAGGTTTCTCGACATAATATAAAAAAATACCACGGGGGTTCGCCCGTGGTATTTTAAAGATACTATATCAGGTCAATTACTACTTTGTCGTTTGCGTATCAGTTGTTTTACCATTGTTTGCAGTGCTATTGTTTGCAGTGCTATTGTTGGTAGGGGCATTCTGTCCATTGGTTCCACTCGGTGGAGCGCCATCACTGTTACCATTAGGTCCAGCCATCGGCGTTACCAATTCAACGGAGGTTAAGGTATCACCATTATAGGTCAATTTTAAGACAGTGTCTACAGTGATATCGGCTAGTTTGCCATTGGTGATAATGCTTTCATCTGTAACCGATATCTCTTTTGTTTCTCCGGTCAAAGTGAGCAATTCCCTGTTGCCTTGGGTATTAGCATCAGGAGTACCTTGGGGAGCTTGGCTAGTAGGCCTACTTTTATCAGAATCGGTAGCGGCTGAATTTTGCTCTTGATTAGCGGGAGGAGTTTTTTGATCGCCGGTTGTTGCTTGACCATCAATGGATGCTCCCTGAGGTTCAGGCATTTCTCCTATGGCTAAAGTTATGCTGCTCCCATCGATGGCAGTTACTTTACCATAAAGTGCAGTGCCTTGGGTTTGGGTCGTTGTAGCGGTTTGTTCATTTTGCGTATTGGTGGATTTCGTTTCATCTTTTTGTCCGCAAGCGCATAATAAACCGGCGCATAGTAGACAAATAGATATCAACGATATTATTGATTTTTTTTTCATATTCCCACTCACTTTCCGTGATTTATAGCTTTAGTTATTTTACTAAGCGTAGTCATTGTATAGCTGAAATGTGTTTTCCATTTGATGGAAAGGTGAGGGGGATATATTTTTTAGAAAAATTTCCCAAATAAATTTTATACTTGTTATAGCATTAAAAAGAGCAGCGGCTTTTAAAAGCCGCTGCTCTAGAAATATAACTTATTAAAGTATTCTTGCCTTTCTTGCCTTAATTACCATAGCTGGTCGCGGTATTGATGCTGATGGTTTTGGTGCTGCTATTATAATTTAATGCGAAATTAATTTTTGAGGCCAGATCTGCTAACTTAAAATAGGTATAATTATTAATGTTATAGGCAGTAACAGTAATTACGCTGCCGTTTAAATATAATTTGGCAGTACTTAGGTTAGCGGTCTTGTTTGTCTTATTTCCGGAAACTACCATTTCCCCGCCAATGGCGGTATAAGCTTTATTGGTAGTGATGCTTAAAGCCTTATTTGTGTTATCCCAGCCCACTTGGAACTGCTTAGTGCTACCATTTAAGGATTTAGCTATATCCCGCAGCTTGAAATAATTATAGCCGTCGATATTATAGGCCTCAAAAGCGACACTATAGCCGTTGATTACTACTTTGGCAGAAGTTGGAGCAGCAGTTGCCGTGCTTTTTATAGGCGTAGTAGGTGTGGTTGGGGTAGTCGGCGTAGTAGGTGTAGTGGTTGCCGTAATCGTGATCTTGATCGTACCGGTAAAGGAGTCGCCGTCGGTGTTATAACCGGTATAGGAAATGGAAGCGGAACCACTATTAGATGGGACGAAAGATATCTTTGATATATAAGGCGAAGAGCCCTTATAATATTTTGTGCCGGTGGCTACAGCCGAATCGTAGCTGGATGAAGAGGTGTAGTTATAATAGAGTTTGCCATAGGTGGAAGAGGGCAGAGCAGAAAATTTAATATAACTAAGAGTACCATCGGTGGCATCATCGCAGGCACTGGTAAAGTCGGAAATGCTTAAGGTTGTTTTAGAACCTACAGTGGTGGTATAAGTAATAACGTCGGTACTTGCGCCGCCGTCACCGACTGTAATTTTAATCTTGCCACTGAAGGTGTCGCTATTTTCATCATAGCCTGTGTAGGATATATAAAAAGTACCGTCATCTAAGTCTTCGTCTATTTCGAAGGTAATATCATCGATAGCATCACCATCATCTTCATCATAATAGTATTTAGCGCTGGTAGTGATTTTATCATCGTCACAGTAAAGTATACCCTTGGAAGAAGAAGGAAGAGTAAATTTGACATAGTTTAAGTCTTCGTCATTGGCATCATTACAGGCTTCATTAAAATCATCGGCGTCAAATTCAATCTCGTCTCCTGCATCGCCTTTATAGGTAATATAGTCGGAATCGCTATCCCCGACTTTAATCTTAACTTTACCGGTGAAGGTACCATCTTGATCGTCATAACCTTTATAAGAGATGTAGAAATAATCATCATCATAGTCGTCATCAATCACAAAGGAAACATCATCTAATTCATCAGCATCAAATTTGTCACCGGAAGAAACTGTATCTTGCGAGGACGTATCATATTTATAATAAAGTTTGCCGTAGGAGGAAGACGGAATAGTAAAGGTGACATAATCAAGGTCTTCGCTATTAGCATCATCACAGGCATTTTCAAAATCGCCGCCGTCAAATTCCACTTCATCACCCGCATCACCGGAATAGGTAATATAGTCGGAATCACTATCTCCATCAACTGTTATCTTGACTTTGCCGGTGAAGGTATCACCAGTCTCATCATAGCCAGTATAAGAGATTGAGACTGTGCCGTCACAATCATCAGCGGCTACGAATGAGACCTTATCTAAGTATGTAGAAGAACTAGAATTGTCGTAGTATTTTGTGCTAGCTGATACTTTAGAGCCTTTACTTGTTGATGAAGTATAGTTATAGTAAAGGATGCCATCATCAGAATCCGGTAGGGTAAATTTTACATAATCAAGGTCTGCATCATTAGCGTAATCACAGGCATCTTCAAAGTCGGAGACATCAAATTCAATTTCATCACCCGCATCACCGGAATAGGTGATAGTAGTACCTGAAACACTGCTGTTGGTAACTGTTATTTTGATTGTACCTGTATAGGTGGTACTATCGGCATTGTAGCCGGTATAGGAAATGGAAACTGTACCGGCATAACCGGATTTAGGAACGAAAGCTATTTTGGAAATATATGAGGAAGAGCTTGCATAATATTTGGTGCTGGTATCAACTTTAGTATTAGAACTAGATGAAGAGGAATAGTTATAATAAAGTGTGCCATATGTGGTAGAACTGGGGATAGAGGTGAATTTGATATAAGAAAGGGTGCCGTTGGGGTCGACACTGGTAAAATTGGCATTAGTGAAGGTCACCTTCGTAGTCCCAGTGGTCGACAGGGTAATATCGTCGGCAGTATTATCTTCTTCGGCGGTGATGGTTAAAAAGCCATCTCCTACCTCAGTACTATTGGCATCATAGGCGGTAACAGTATAAGAAATGCTATCGGCGGAAGTAGGAGTAAAAGTAATATTGCTTATATCAGCAACAGGGATCTTATCGCCAAAATCATAAGCGCCCATAGATAATGTGCCAAAAGTGGGGCTGACGCCATCAATGGCTATATAGCCTAATGATTCCCCGTCATTTTTAGTATATTTAGCGGAAAAATCTGAGGAGGAAAGGGTCAAGGTATCACCTATGGAAACAGTCTTGCTTATATTTCCTGAATAGGTGGGAGCCTCATATTCTGCTTCTACCACATTAATAGAGTAAGTGGATGTGTAAGAAGTTGCATCGCCTGTATTCTGATAAGTTACCGTCATTGCTACAGGATCACCACCAATGGTAGCTTCTGAGCCAGCTTCAAAACTGGCGGTGGCGATAGAATAAGTACTAGAACTATAAGAAATGTGCAGCCCCGATGAAAGATCGACTGGATCGCTTGTGTCGTAAGGTACCGTAATAGTCGCTGTTCTGGCACTTGCGTCAAAATCTACTGATTCAGCTGATGAATATGTAATATTAGTTAAAACATTTTCATCATTTGCCGCCAGGGATATTCCAGAAAGTAAGCCAATAAAAATAGCTACCATAACAAAAAAGATGATGTGTGGTTTTAAGAAAAATTTTCCTTTCATATATCTTCCCCCAATAAATTATTTTATATTAAATTTTTTTGGTAACAAAAACCAATTTTGTCATTAATATTTATTATATCACTTAACTTTAATTTTGTGTGAAATTATACATAAAATTTGTGTTCTAATTGAAAAGTTTTTTGCAATATAGGATTTTTCGAAACAAAGAGCTAAATATTGTTATAATATAATTTTTTATTTAAATTTAGAGATTTATATTTTTGACGATTAAAGTGAATAAACGGTTCCCTAAAAAAATAAAATAAACATAATATAGACAAATTTTTTTTGATGATGCTTCTTAAATTGTTTCTGAGGTCAAATGAGCTTGACTTTTACTCTTTTACATTATATAATCCAGCTGTATAAGTAATTTCATATGGTATATTAAGAGGGAGTAATCCTTTTGTGCTGCGTCAACAATCCCGGTTGCTTATCCAAGTCAACCTGGCGTTGCATCCTTTTTTAGGAGATGAGACTTTTAATATATCCTGGCCTTTAGGCATTAGGATATATTAAAAGTTTTTTGTTTTATAAAGTTATTTATAAAAGGAGTAAAAAGTTGGAAGAAAAATTACAAAAGCACGATGAAGAAAATCAACTTAAGCTTTTGCCGGAAGAAAAATTTTATCGCAGAACTGCCGATGAAGCCTTAGTTGCACTGCATAGTGATCTCGAAGGCCTAAAAAGCGAGGAGGCAGAGCAAAGACTGCAATGCTTTGGCACCAATACACTGCAAGAAGAGGCTGGCAAAAGTGTTTTATCAGTTTTGCTTGCGCAATTTAAAGACTTGCTGGTAATTATTCTGATTATAGCTGCTTTGGTCTCCATTGCTACAGGTAATGTGGAAAGCACGATCGTTATTCTGGTAGTTATTACGCTCAATGCCATTTTAGGGACAGTCCAATATTTTAAGGCGGAGAAATCCTTAAAAAGTCTCAAGGAGCTTTCCTCTCCCTTTGCCGGAGTTTTTCGTGACGGAATCAAATGCGCCATCCATTCTCGTGATGTGGTTCCTGGCGACATTATCTTTCTGGAGGCAGGAGACCTGGTAGTCGCGGATGCGCGGATTGTCGAAAACCATTCCCTGCAAGTAAATGAGAGTTCACTGACCGGTGAATCGGAAAGCGTCAATAAGATAAAAGAGCCTCTCGATAAAGAAGAGATGGCTTTAGGCGATCAGGAGAACATGCTTTTTGCCGGTTCTTTGATAACCTATGGACGAGCTTTGGCGGTTGTGACTGCTACCGGCATGAATACTGAGCTGGGCAAGATAGCGGGTCTCCTCAATACTACTCCTGAAAAAAAGACTCCATTGCAGGTCAGCCTGGATGATTTCAGCAAAAAGCTTTCAATTACTATCATCGTTATCTGTGCCCTGGTTTTCGGTCTTTGTATTTATCGTACTATGCCTATTTTGGACGCGATGATGTTTGCTGTGGCTTTGGCCGTAGCAGCTATTCCGGAAGCTCTCAGCTCGATCATCACTATTGTTTTAGCCTTGGGAACGCAGAAAATGGCTGATGAAAACGCCATTGTAAAAGAACTCAAGTCGGTGGAAAGCCTGGGTTGCGTGTCCATTATTTGTTCAGATAAAACGGGAACACTGACCAAGAATAAAATGACGGTAAAGAAGATATTTGTGGACGGGAGAATTATCGACGAAAGTGATATCGATACTACTGATCCGATGCAAAGCCTTCTTATATATATGGGAGTACTCTGTAATGACTCTGCTTTGGCTGGTGATAAGGCTATCGGTGACCCTACCGAGATCGCACTTTTAGATTTAGCGCGTCGTAATCAATTGGATGAGGAAAAAATCAAAGAAGAATTACCCCGTTTGGCGGAACTGCCTTTTGACTCAGAACGCAAATTGATGAGTACGCTGCATATATTAGATGGGCGAATCACTATGGTCACTAAAGGCGCAGTTGATGTTTTGGTCCGTGAATTAGACAGCATTTTGGACCATAAGGGTATTTATCCTGTTTTCGAGGAAGAAAAAGCGGCAATTTTGGAAGCCAATGAACATTTCTCCAAGCAAGGGCTGCGCGTCTTGGCTTTTGCCTATAAAGAACTGCCTTTGGCGCGGGATTTAGTGATAGATGATGAAAAGGGATATACTTTCTTAGGTTTGATTGCTATGATGGACCCTCCGCGTGATGAATCTGCTGCGGCAGTTGCTGACTGCCGCCGTGCGGGCATCAAGCCGGTGATGATCACCGGCGATCATAGGACCACTGCTGCGGCTATTGCTAATCAGATCGGCATTTTGCAAGAAGGCGATATCGCTATAGACGGCGTGAGCCTGGACAAGCTTTCCGATATAGAGCTAGATAACATGCTGGAAAAGATATCGGTTTATGCCAGGGTTTCGCCCGCTCATAAGATACGCATCGTCGATGCTTGGCAAAAAAAAGGACATATCGTAGCCATGACCGGTGACGGAGTCAATGACGCGCCCGCTTTAAAAAAGTCCGATATCGGTATTGCTATGGGCATCACAGGAACGCAGGTTTCCAAGGATGCTGCATCAATGATCCTTACTGATGACAATTTTGCTACCATTATCAAAGCCGTCACTAATGGACGTAATATATATGCCAATATCAAAAACGCTATTCAATTTTTGCTTTCCGGTAATATGTCAGGCATCTTATCCGTGCTTTACGCATCCCTGATGGCGCTGCCGATGCCTTTTGCTGCTGTACATTTGCTATTTATCAATCTCTTGACAGACAGCCTTCCTGCTATTGCTATTGGTATGGAAAAATCGCGCCGTGATCTTCTGGATGATAAACCTCGTCCCAGCAAAGAATCTATTATGACTAAGGAATATATGCAGACTATTTGCCTTCAAGGCGGACTGATCGCTATTTTTACGATGATTTCTTTCTACTACGGCTTGGCAAACTCCATAGCTCAGGCCAGTACTATGGCTTTTGCTACTTTATGTTTGTCCAGATTATTCCATGGATTCAATTGTCGCGCTAAAAAATCCATTTTCCGACTGGGGCTTTTCACTAATATGGCAAGCATCATCGCCTTTGCCTTGGGTCTTTTGCTTCTCAATGGTGTCTTATTTGTTCCTGCACTACAAAGGCTTTTTGAGGTAGCCCCTTTAGATTACCTCCATATTGGATTTATTTATCTGATGGCTTTTGCCCCCACCTTTTTGATTCAGATCAGAAGAGTTATTGCCGAAAGCCGTTTTTGGAATTCTCCGCATAAAAAAGATTAATAATAAACAATATTATATAAAGTTTTCACCTGGGTAATGACAAAACCTCCGTAAAAATGGGAAGAAGGCGCTTAGCGCCTTCTTCCCATTTTTGATAGCTGAGAAAATTTAATGTCTTTGATTGTGTTAAGACAGTGGTTATAATTAGCTAGTGTTTGATCCCAATCAACTGTATTCCACCACTGATCTATGTAGTCGCCTCGACGATTTTGATATTTAAGATAATAAGCGTGTTCCCAGACATCTAGCAAAAGAATAGGACAATATGTAAGAGTTAGCACTGTATCCTGATTTGCTGTGGAAATGATCTTTAGATGTCCTTTTGTATCCGTTACCAACCAGGCATATCCGGAGCCAAAACGGCCCAGAGCTTCTTTTTTAAATGCTTCCTGAAAAGCAGAAAAGGATTTGAATTCATTGTTTATGGCATTAGCCAAAATCCCATATGGTACATGATTGGTTTTGGGCCCCATGATGCTCCATAAAAAATTATGGTTGTAAACTCCTCCGGCATTATTATGGACGGTCTTTTGGATATTAGGATTAAGGCGGTCTGCAGCCATGATCAGCTGCTCTAAGTTCATATTATGATATTGGGGGTAAGGGGCAAGCGCTAGGTTAAGATTGTCGACATAGGCTTTATGGTGCTTATCATGGTGAAGGTGCATAGTCTCCGTATCAATATAAGGCTCTAATGAATCATAAGGGTAGGGCAAGGGCATCAATGTAAAAGGATAATGTTCGCCATTCATGAGGCACCCTCCTTATTGCAAAATGATTTACTATTTCATCGTATAGCGGAAATAATTCGTTTATGCCTAATCACTAAAAGTTTGTCGATTTAACTTAGTATTTAGCGATCATTGAATTTTTCAATAGTGAAGAATATAATGAAAAATAAGTTAACCCTTTTATAGGACTTAATGGAGGAATTTTTTTGGGCAAAGAAACATTACTGGATGAGCCGCGCCTATGGACAAAGAATTTCGTCTTCATCATGCTTTCCAACTTTTTTATTTATATCAGCTTTCAAATGGCTATGCCGATAATTCCCTTATTTAGCTATTACTTGGGAGCGTCGCAAGAATTAGTGGGGGCAATCGGTGCTGCGGCTACTTTCAGTGCCGTATTTATGCGCCCTGTAGCCGGACGTCTGCTTGACCGTAAAAGTAGGATAGTCCTTTATTTAATAAGCTTAATAGGCAATATCCTTTTTGTTTTTGCTTATGGACTTGCGGCAACTATTCCTCTATTGATTTTATTTCGGCTTTTGCATGGACTCAGTTGGAGCACATCCACTACCTCTGCTGTAACAATTGCCGGTGATATAATCCCTCTTCCTCGCATAGCGGAAGGCATGGGTTTTTATGGCCTGACATCAACGGTTGCCTTGGCAGTTTCTCCTATGATAAGTTTGCATTTAGTTAATTATATGGATTATAAAAATATTTTTTTTATTGCCGGGGCTTTGGCTATTGTTGGTTTGTTAATGGCCTCCAGGCTTAAGCTTAAGCCAATAGAAAAAGCGCCATCCCAGCCTAGTATCCGCGAACCATTATATGAGAAAAGCGCCTTTCCGCCTGCTGTCACCATGTTTTTTATTTGTCTGACTTATGGGGCTCTGATGACTTTTATTACTTTATATGCGGCACAGGAGCATATAAAGAATATTGGCCCTTTCTTTACTGTCCTTGCCATTGTCCTTTTGCTGACCAGGCCTAACAGTGGGAGGTTAGCAGATAGATATGGCTTCCATATCTTAATGATCCCCAGCTGTATTTTTTGCGCACTGGCGATGCTTTTTTTAGGATTAGCGGATAGTCTACATATGTTTTTAATCGCAGCAGTGCTTTATGGTATTGGTCTTGGCGCTATCATTCCTTCTTTGCAGGCTATGGCTGTAGCTAGTGTTCTTTCAAACAGAAGGGGTGCGGCCAATGCTACTCTGATGACGGGTTTTGACTTAGGGATGGGCTTTGGTTCTTTGGGTAGCGGTTTTATAGCCCGATATGCCGGTTATTCAGATCTTTATTTTATTTGTATTATACCTATTGTTTTGGCCTTGATTCTTGCCTTGATAATGAAAAAGCCTAAACGTGATGAAAAAGGACTTACATAATTTTACGCCCCTGAAGGGCGTTTTTATATTGTCGAAAATAGGCATATCCTAACTTGCATTCAATATAATTAATAAAAAAAGCAAGAGGAGATAGATATGCCTACTATTTTTTTAAGCCCTTCCAATCAAGAATTCAACCCTTATACCAATGGAGGGAATGAGGAATATTACATGAATTTGTTGGCGGACGCTATGGAACCGTATTTACGCTCCAGTGGTATTCGCTATGTGCGCAATAATCCCGATCAGAGCTTGCAGGAGATAGTTGCAGAGTCTAATGCCGGAAATTATGATGCCCATTTAGCACTTCATTCCAATGCTGGAGCGGGGGATTTTGAGGGTGTCCTACGAGGGGCTGACGTATATTATTATACTTACAGCACTAGGGGTAAACGTTTAGCGGAAATCATTGCCAATGACTATAAAGTGATCTATCCTTTACCGGAGGATGTTCACGTCAGAGCCACTACCAATTTATATGAGTTGCGAAATACCAATGCTCCGTCGGTGCTTTTTGAAGTAGGATACCACGATAATCCTGAAGATGTGGCCTGGATAAGCGGAAACCTGGAAAAAATCGCTTCCAATATCGTCTATTCCCTGACTAAATATTTCGGTATTCCCTATGTTCCGGCACAGCCCATTCGTACTGGCACTGTTGTTACCTCCAGCACTAGTCTCAATATCCGTCAGAAACCGGATATAACTTCTCGCGTGCTGGCCAAGGTTCCCCGGGGTGCAAAGTTGACTGTCTACGGAAAAACGGATGGATGGTATGTGGTTGGATATAATGACGTTATCGGCTATGCCGCCGCTCCTTATGTGCGGGTATAGTTCTAGATGTTATAAGTCAAAGAAGAAGCCGCCAATCATATGGCGGCTTCTTTTATGAGGGCTCCGATGTTAGTTTAATATAGGGCTAATAGTAATTTTCTCTTGAATAATACTTTCCAAGGCTTGCGGTGTGACCATCAGTGTCCAATTGAGATTGATATATTCATCAGCAGATAGGACTACTGTTTGCCCCTTATAATTTATAGTATAAATACGTCCGTCGGGAGAAATGCTGCCTTTAGGAGCCATATCTATAGCGATCTTTATTCCCAAGGGAGAGGCTAAAGGCCTTAGAGTGATGTATTGTTGATTATTGATGGTAAGTACATAATCGACAGGATAGCTCTTGCCGGAGATATTGATATTATGCTGGTAGTCTGTGATCTTTTTGACCTCATATACGGGAAGGGATTCGATATCAATATCTTTGGGGAAGTCAATCTTTACAGAACGTGCATAAATTATTTGATTTTCTTTATATGAGGAATAACCTGAGTATACCTGATCCCAGTCCCAGCCTAGAGGTTTTTCTTTGCCGCTATTTAAATCATAATTAAAGAATTGCCTTGTTGGTTCATTTTTAACGAAAAGCAAACTGTTGCTTTCTTCATCATAACCACGAAGAGTTCCATTGATGATTTTTTTGATAGATTTTGTTACCGGGTAATATGCATAGATAGTGTTTTGACGATCTTGTTCGCTGTATTTACAGTAGATCAGTCGGTTTTGTTTATCCCAGAAGAGAGCAGAGGTATGGTTATTTAAATCAAAAAGGCTGATAGTGCCGGTTTGCATATCTTTGATAAAATAATCTTTTTGCATATAGTTACAAAAATCATTAATGAAAGCCCATTTCCTGTCGGGGGAATAATTGTAATTAAGTCTGTGCGAAATTGTGTCTGTTTTAGGGTCAAACCAATAATTCGTCAGAGGATTGTATTCTTGCGCCCAATAGTTTTGCCATATCTGGTATTGATCGGTCTTATAGATAATAAGCGCCCACCAATCCTTGTCCATAATATACCAGGCCCCATCTCTTTTAATTAATATCCGTCTCTGAAAGGAATAATCATCTGTATAACGTTCTGCATTACACCAGGTAAATCCAGTGTCTTTATCCATTCTTGAGTCTGTATGCCAAGTTCTCTCAGTATCTTCTGCCATAGCGGGGAAAGATGCTAGCAGTATTAAAAGTAAGAGAGGCGAAAAAAATACAATCAGTTTTTTCAGAGAAGTTTCTTTCATAATTATATCCTCCGATTTTATTAAGATTAGGGGCAAGTGTAGCTGCAGTTGAAATAATGGCTGTTTGGTGGTATTATGAGTGAAATGTATCTGTGTTTACATAAATTATATAGCAAAAAGATAGATAATTTTAACAAACATCTATATAAGAAAAGCGTGTGGAAAAATTGGGACTTAAGTCAGTAAAAATGGCCGGAGGTGGATAAATGAAGGCGGTTATTACAGTTATTGGTAAAGATACGGTTGGGATTATTGCCAAAGTTAGTGCTTGTTGCGCCCGCTATGGAGTAAATATCCTTGATATTACTCAAAGTGTCTTGCAGGATTATTTTGCAATGGTCATGCTGGTAGACATTTCTGACTGCAATATCGATTTTTCCCTTTTTATCGACGAGATGAATAAAGTGGGACAAGAGATTGGTATGGATATACGTACGATGCACGAAGATATTTTTAACTCCATGCATAGGATATGAGGAGCAGATAAATGCTGAATATAAGCGACATTTTAGAAACTATCAATATGATTCGGGAAGAGCATTTGGATATCCGTACCATTACCATGGGCATTTCTTTGCTGGATTGTGCTAGTGATGATATGGACAAGCTCTGCAATCGCGTATATGATAAGATAACATCTAAGGCCGAAAGGCTGCTTGCCGTAGGTGAGGAGATTGAAAAGCAGTATGGTATCCCTATCATCAATAAACGTGTGTCCGTTACCCCTATTTCTCTGATTGCTGCTCCTTGCAGACAAGGTTCTTATGCGCGTATTGCCGGTGCTTTAGACCGTGCTGCTGCGGAAACCGGCGTAAATTTCATCGGTGGTTATTCCGCTCTGGTGCATAAGGGGATGACCGACAGCGACCGCGCCTTGATTGATTCCATCCCAGAAGCCCTTTCCATCACTCAAAGAGTCTGTTCCTCGGTTAATGTGGCTACCACTAAGGCCGGTATCAATATGGACGCAGTTATTTTGATGGGCTCGATTATTCGCCAAACAGCAGAGCTGACTGCCGAAAATGATTCAGTTGGTTGTGCCAAGCTGGTAGTTTTTGCCAATGCGCCGGAGGACAACCCTTTTATGGCAGGAGCCTTTCACGGTATTGGCGAGGCCGAATGCGTGATCAATGTCGGTGTATCTGGGCCTGGTGTGGTCAGTAGTGCCATTGCTCGTGCCGGAGATTGTGATCTTTCGGAGCTGGCTGATATCATTAAAAAGACTGCTTTCAAAATCACTCGCGTAGGGCAATTGGTGGCTTATGAAGCCTCACAAAAGCTGGGCGTACCTTTTGGCATCGTTGACCTTTCTCTGGCACCAACGCCGGCTGTGGGTGATTCCGTGGCCCGCATCTTGGAAGAAATGGGCCTCGAACAATGCGGTTGCCATGGCAGTACCGCTGCTTTGGCGCTACTAAATGATGCAGTGAAGAAGGGTGGAGTCATGGCTTCCTCCCATGTAGGTGGTCTGTCTGGAGCTTTTATCCCAGTTTCGGAGGATGCGGGCATGATCGCTGCCGCGGCCTCAGGTGCGCTTTCTTTGGAAAAATTAGAAGCCATGACGGCAGTCTGCTCCGTTGGTTTAGATATGATCGCTATTCCTGGTGATACATCCGCCGAAGTTATATCGGCGATTATTGCCGATGAAGCATCGATCGGCGTAGTTAATGGCAAAACTACAGCAGTACGCTTGATCCCCGCTGTTGGCAAAAAAGAAGGAGACCGCGTCAGTTTTGGCGGTCTTTTGGGAGAAGCACCGGTGATGCGGGTATCTACACTTTCCCCTGCGGCCTTTGTCAAACGTGGTGGCAGGATACCTGCCCCCATACATTCATTGCGCAATTAAAAGGTTATATTATAGTAGTGTTTTTATCAATCAGTATTGTCGTTTGTAAAATTTATATTTAAAAAAAAGTCAACCAGCTTAGCTGGTTGACTTTTTTTTAAATATAAATTTTATTAATTTAGTAGGATACAAGTTATGATTGTTTTTTTGTATAATGCAATAAAAAATTAAAAGCACCTAGTTAAAGTGTATTATTTGTCTAATAGACAGATAAATTGTCGTATATTTTTTTAGCAACTCTATAAAAAAAGTTGTATAATCTTGTATGTGAGTTAATTATGTTTTATATTAATAAATAAAAATGAGCTTTGTTTAATAAGTTTAGGGGTTTAAAATTAAAATAGCACCTCTCTATGTTGACAAATTGTACTGGATATATATAGAAAATTATATTATAATAAAAAGATAATAAGAGTTTAAAAATTATTAATAATTCTATATTATATCAGGGGAGGAAATAAAAAGCTCATGGAATTAGACTTAAGGCAACTTATGGTATTGTTGAGGCGTAAGATTTGGCTAATTTTATTAGTTACTTGTATTTGTTTAGTAGCAGCATTTTCCATATCAAAATTTTTAATAACTCCGCTATATTCTACTACAACAACTATGTATGTAAATACATATGCACAAGAACAAGCTAGAGGTTCTACCGATATGAATGACATCAACGTTGCCAAAAGCTTATCTGAAACATATATGGTTTTAGTAGAAAGCGATGCGGTTTTAGATAAAGTTGCAGCCGAAATGGGAGATGGATATACTGCCAAAAAGTTAAAGACCATGGTTTCCTGTTCTTCGGTAAATGAAACAGAGATCTTTTCTATCAAAGTTACCAATTCAGATCCGCAAATGGCTGCTTTAATAGCTAATACGATTGCCGAAACCACCAAGACCGAGATCATTCGTGTTTTTGAATCCGGCTCAGTTAAGGTTGTTGACCAGGCGAAAGTGCCGAAATCTCCTTCTTCCCCCAATATTATATTAAATACTCTTGTGGGCGCAATCTTGGGTTTTATTCTCTCGATTCTTTTAGTAGTTATCCGCAACAGTTTTGATTTAAGCGTAAAAGGAGAAGAAGATCTGAGGAATCATTATAATGTGCCTATTTTAGGGATTATCCCTCCTAGAAATTTGGAAAAGATGAGGAGACCATATAATGAAGCATGATAACGCCAATGAAGTTCAATTTTATCAGTTAGTTGATACCCAAAAAGAATATTTTGTTACGGAAGCTTATAAAAGCATGCGTACCAATATCATGTTTACTTTAGCTAATAAAGAAAACAGAACCATGGTTTTCACTAGTTCCGTACCTGGTGAAGGGAAATCATCTGTGTGTTCTAATTTTGCTTTGATCTTATCGCAAACAGGTGCCAAAGTAGTTATCATAGACGCCGATATGCGTAAGCCAACTGTACATAAAATCATGAATAGTTATAATAAGCAGGGATTATCTAATGTTTTAGGTGAATTCCAGTCTTTAGCACAAAGCATTAATAAAACTGATTATCCTAATTTATTTTATATTAGTGCAGGAACAGTCCCTCCAAACCCGACAGAATTATTAAATTCACCAAAAATGGAAAAGGTACTAGAGGAGTTACAACAGCAATTTGATTATATCCTTATTGATAGCCCGCCAATCAATCTGGTTACCGATGCTTTAGTGTTGGCGCGTTACGCTGCCGGTATTGTTTTTGTAGTGCGCCAGGATTATTCAGACCATGATGAAATAGAAAAAGCCCTGCAGTCCATAGAATTTATCGAAGCGAACCTTCTGGGCATGGTACTTTTTGATGCCAAAATGCATGGGCATTATGACAGCAAATATAAATACAGCAAATATAAATATGGTAAATACGGTAAATATGGTAAATACGCTAAATATTCTACTTATTATGGCGCAACGGAAGTATCTTCAGAAGGGAAAGAAGAATCTGTAGTAAATATTAAAGGGTGATTATATGGTAAGTAATTACAATAAAGATTTTCATAGCCATATATTACCCGCAATAGATGACGGCGCCTCTACGGTTGAAGAATCTTTAATACTACTGCAAAAGTTAAAAGAACAAGGAGTAGATACTGTTGTTGCTACACCTCATTTTTATCTTTCTCAGCAGCGATTAGATAGTTTTTTGCAAAATAGAAAAAGCGCTTATAGAGCAATAGAAGAAGCTTCCGAGAATAACAATATACCTAATATCATTATGGGTGCGGAAGTTTACTATCATCCTATGTTATTCTCCATGGAAAATATTGCAGAGCTTTGTATTGGTAATAGTCCCTATATGCTTTTGGAACTACCGTATGGAGGGCTTGATAAGTCAATTGTTGCGGAAGTGGAGAAATTCATTAATTTTACTGGGTTTATTCCTATTTTGGCTCATATTGAGATCTATCCTCCGAAAATTATAGAACGGTTGATGAGACTTCCACTTTTGGGTCAGATTAATATGACTTCATTCTTTGATCAAAAAAAGGGAAAAGTTGCTCTAAAATTAGTCCAAAAGGGCTATTGCCATGTGCTGGGTACAGACTGTCATAATATAAAGTATCGGCCGCCGTATTTTAAGCGAGGTTTAGAGTCTTTTGCAGCTTCAGTTGATAACAGATTTGTCAAACAGGTAGAGGATACAGGAATTAAAATTCTGGGATGAATCGTAATATTAATGAGCTGTTTTGATAATTAGGAGTGATGTTATAAGATGCAATTTCTTTTGAAATTTCGTAAAGTAATATTAGCAATTATAGATGCCTGGATACTTATTTCCTCTATGGCGCTATTTAACTTTTTTCATAATTATTTTGTTCAAGTGCCAATGGCGAATTATATGTCCTGGCGATATGTTTTGCTGTTGTTAATGGTTTATTATGTTGTCTTTAAAATATTTAATATTTATGAAAGCCTATGGCGTTATGCTGCTTTTGATGAATTAAAAAATTTGATCATTGCTTCTACCCTTGCGGCGATTATTTTTTACTGTATTCAGGTTTTCCTGCAAGGCTTTATAATAGGGAATTTATATATATTTACAGTTATTTTCGCTAATTTTCTAATGACTATATACCGCCTGGTTTATAGAAGGTACAGATCCTATAAAAATCAGACAGTATCTAATTGTTCCAAAAATCTAGCCATTGTTGGTGCAGGAGATGCTGCTTCCTTATTAATGAAAGAAATTATCCATGAAAATATGTATAACGAAAAGCAGGAGTATAAATTAGCTTTAATTTTTGATGATGATCCACTTAAAAAAGGACGTTTGTTGCATGGGGTTAAAGTCTCTGGACCGATCAGTTCATTGCCGGATGTTTGCAATGAAGTAGCTATAGATGAAATAATTATTGCTATTCCTTCACTTCCCACAGCTAGAAGAAAAGAAGTCGTGGATATTTGCCGGCAAGCTGGTTGCCGTGTGCGCACTTTGCCGGACCTTTCCCTTCTTTTAAGCCGGGAGTCTAATTTATTATCCGCATTACGTAACATAGATATTGAGGACCTTTTGGGTAGGGAAACGGTCAACCTTGATAATCCCCATATCTTTAATTTTATCCATGATCAAGTGGTTCTAGTAACCGGCGGCGGTGGTTCCATTGGTTCGGAGCTATGTCGGCAGATTGCCTATTACCAAGTAAAAAGACTGATAATCTTAGATAACTATGAAAATAATGCCTATGAATTACAACAGGAATTAATAGATACATATGGCGATAACTTGGACCTAAACGTAGAAATAGCATCCATTAGAGATGTAGCTAGAATGGATACAATTTTTCGCAAATATCAACCGCAAGTGGTCTTTCATGCTGCCGCCCATAAACATGTTCCTCTTATGGAGAGCGCGCCTTTGGAAGCGGTGGAAAATAATATTTTTGGTACATATAATATTGCACAAATGGCTTGTAAATACGATACGAAGAAATTTATCTTTATTTCTACAGACAAAGCAGTCAATCCCAGCAGCGTCATGGGGGCTACCAAAAATTACGGTGAAGTTATTTGTCATTCCATGAATACGCTTGGCTCTACGGAGTTTTCTGCGGTACGCTTCGGCAATGTACTGGGCTCACATGGTTCTGTGATTCCTCTCTTTCAAAGACAGATAGCCCAAGGGCTTCCTATAAAAATTACCCATCCGGAAATTTCCCGATTTTTCATGACTATACCGGAGGCAGTATCTTTGATAATGCAGGCTGCGACTATGTCCGAAGGTGGAGAGATATTTATTTTGGATATGGGTGAGCCTGTGAAGATTTTGGATTTAGCGGAAAAGCTGATCAGTCTATCGGGATTAGTTCCATATGTAGATGTTCCCATTGTTTTCACTCAGCTAAGGCCGGGAGAAAAGCTCAATGAGGAATTATTTAAACAGAAAGAAACTGTGAATAAAACAATGCATGACCGGGTCTTTATCGGACAACAACCGACAGTTGGCATATTAAAAGTTTATGCTGCTTTGGAACGTTTTAAATATGCAATCAATATCGGGGATCCTGAGCTGATGATAACTACCTTACAAGATGAGATACCTTGTTATAATCCCGCCAGAGAAGCTCTTGCTTTTTCTGCGGATGATGAAATTGAAGTAGAACTGGAATTAGAAAAACAAAAATTGGTTTCTATCCAAAATAGTGCGACTTGGCAGGCTAAACAGCAACTCTCACAGGTAATTAATAAATAAAGAATTATAATAAGTTGCTAACAAAATAGGAAAAAAATAAAGGAATAGTTATGCGCCAAAGAAAAGTATGTTTTTGGATCTTGCTGATATTTTGGATGGCTTTGATCTTTCTTTGTTCGGCGCAAGCCGCTGTGCAATCTGATGCCTTAAGTACAGGCCTTGTATCTAAGATTGCGCATTTTTTTATACCACAATATGATTTACTTTCTCAAGCTGAGAAGTTGATCTATATAAACCAGTTGAATGGCGTTATTCGTAAGTTGGCGCATATCTTTATTTATTTCGTTTTATCTTTATTGCTTATATCTGTTTTTAATCAATATAAATTTAGACACAATAGAAAAGTTATTCTTACTTTTTTAATTTGCTTACTTTATGCGATTACAGATGAATTACACCAGGTCTTTGTCCCCGGTAGAGGCCCGGGTTTCTTGGATATAGGGATTGATGCTTCAGGTATTTTATTAGGACTGGGGATATTTATTCTTATAAAAAAATATCTAAACGAAAATATAAAACTTTGTGAAATTAAATAAAAAAGCCAGGAGGAATAATTATTCCCCCTGGCTTTTTTAAATTATTCTAGTATTCATTCTTCAATATCTAAACCAAAAAAGTCCGCTAATGCTAAAAGATCTAAGGTTGGTACATAAAGAGTAACTTGTTTTTTCAGGTACTCCCTATCATCCTCAGGTAAATCTTGATATTTTTCGTAAGTCTCTTCAGCGACGCTCTTATAATCAAAACTGTTATCTGCCTGATAGGATTCCATACTGTCACAGATGTCATTGATGATCTCTCTTTGGGCGGCGGTGGTCATTGTGGGTAGGACTCTATTTTGTAATATTGCTACTACCTTATCTATTGTAGCGTTAATATCTACTTCCGGTTCGCCGGTAGTGCCGCCACCGGTAGTGCCACCATCGCCATCATCAGTATAAATAAAAGGCGCAAGGGCCAAGCAGACCTCCGCTCTGGTGGCGGCGTCTTTGGCTCGGAAGGTATTATTGTCTTCAAGAGTCCAAATATAATTGGAAATAACTTTTTCTACCGAGGATAAGGCCCAGGGAGATACTTTGTCGCTAATTTTTGTCGTCATGGGTAAAGCTGTTATATTTGCCAGACGGTCTAATAGGACACAAACCTGTTCTCTGGTTATCGTATCTTTAGGATGAAACTTCCCATCTGAATAACCTGCAATATATCCTGCCTTGGCTGCTATAGCTAGATGAGTATAGTACCAATCTCCACTTTTGACATCGGGCCAGGTGAGTGTTTGGGCAGTATCCTGAAGATTAAATACCTGGTTGGCTATAATGATGAACTCGGCCCTGGTAATAGTGTTATCCGGGTGAAATAGGCCATCAGGATAGCCGTGTACATATCCTGCATCAGCTAAAGCTTGGATAGCCGCCGCTGTTTCCTGGTCGGAGCTAAGATCGGCAAAAGTGACTGCCGTAACGGTAGTATCAGTAACAGCGCTGGATGATTCCAGCGCTGTTACTGTATTTAGAGGATAAATTATTAAACCAAATAGTAAAGTTAAGGATAAGAGAAAAGTTTTAGTTTTCATTTTTCAACCTTTATTAATTGTCTTGTTTGTAAATATGGATGGTCTTTGTGGTCGAGCCGTAATCGATTTCTAATGTAAATTCATAATCCGAATCATCACCGGCAACACAATAGTCAGTAAAGAAATCATTTACCGAGAGATTATTCACGGCGAAGAAATTATCAATTAAATAATCACCGATCGTTTTTAGTTCACTGCTAGTATTGATGTTATCGTCAGTGTCGACATCATCGTTGGCACCAGCATTTTTAGCGGTTAAGGTGATAGTTACTTCATCTTCACCATTGAGAGTCAGATCTTTAGCCATTGAATCCCAATTAGCTTTTAAATTAGTTTTGTTAACGGTTTCGTTGTCGTATAGTAACTTATAATTGTCAATGAAGTCTTGGATATATTCATAGTCTATACCAATTTCCGTATCGGAATAATCAAAATCCGGTGCCAGGGCAGCTAATTCATCGGGGTCAATTCCTGTGCCATTGGTAAGAATGGAGGTAATCTTATCCCAGCCTTCATCGCTGTAGAGCTTGGTGTCATTCATTTGTAAATCCTGGATATTGGTAAAGTTATCGTTCAATTGGTCAATAATGGCAGTACTGAGCTTAGTATCTGATGCAGCATCAAAGAAATCATCTAAGACAGTCAGTAATTGTGCGCTGCTTGAGTACTGAATATTAAGATTCTGATCTCCTATTTCGATAATGATACTATCCTTAGAGCCGCCACCGGGGGTAGGGCTGGGATTATTATCCACATCTACCGTTTCGCTTGTCCCTGGATCTACCTCAGTATCCCCTGCGGTAACACCAGTGGTGCCTGCACCTGCGGTAACTTCGGTGCCGACTGTGTCTACGGAAACGTTATTAGCATTTGCTTCTACTGATCCTACATTACCGTCACCGCTGATAGCGGTATCTGCACCATTTACCACGACATCATCGACTGTCGCACCTTCTTCTACAGTAATGTCGACATCCGCAGCATTGACCGTTACGTTCTCCACGGTCGTACCGCTACCGACAACGATATTAGAATTTACACCATTGACGGTTGCCGAAGTAACAGTCGCGTTTACTAAATTCACTGTCACATCTTCTGCATCAACAGTAACATTTCCTACTGTTCCTTCGATGATTACATCTTCTTTACCGTCGACTATCACTTCGCCAATTTCCGTGCCATCTGCGGCGTATACTCTCACTATACCGTCAACACGTGCGATAATGATGTTCTGGACATTAGAATTGCCAAGGATTTTGATGGAATTTTCACCGCCGCCGCGGATGACCATTCTTCCCGTAATGACTACGCCATCAAGGGTTACGTCACCATCGCCTACGCCGTCACCGATAACCAGATCCCCAGTGATTGTCATATCTTTCAGAATTACACCAGCTTTATTTACCATCAAGTTGCCGGTAATGTTTTCACTGTAAGTTCCTGCTGTCTTAATATATTTACTTAAGAGGTTATTCATTATTTGAGCAAATTCGGCTCTGGTTATGTTAGCGTCGGGATTTAATTTACCATTTGCGCCTTCAGCATAACCTGCTGCCACCAGTGAAGCTATGCCATCTTTTGCCCATGAACAAATTTGAGCTTTGTCTGAAAATTTATCAAGAACACTTGCATTGCCTCCTGATAATTTAAAAGCTCGGGCAAGTACTACGAAAGCTTCTTCACGGGTAATATTGTCTCCGGGATATAGCTTATTCGCACTTCCTTCAAAAGTCTTCATTTCTACGGCTCTAGCCATATCCGCATAATACCATGCGTCAGTAGCTACATCTGTATAGTTACTTATGTTTGCTTTTTCTGTTGCCCCGAAAGCGCGATTGATAACGGCTGCCATTTGGGCTCTTGTCAGATTGGAATCCGGCATTAATTTTCCGTCTATGCCACCCAACAAGCCGTTATTTACGGCGTTTTCAAGTGCTGGCGTTGACCAATCATCTGGCATATCGGAAAATGTTGTAGCAAAAGCTGCAGGTGCCAGGAGCATGACAATAAGGATAGTAAGAATGGCCAAAAGAAGCGGTTTTTGGGAAATTTTCTTCATTAATAAGTACCTCCTTTATTACAAATCTAAATTTTTTTGGTGTAATTATAATCTACTATTTAATGATTGTAGTGTAGTAGGGTTCTAAAACTATTCCATTAGGCTTAAATAATAGGATTTTTTAAGAACTTTTTCATCTTCATAAGCATCTTTTAAAATACTGATGATTTTCATATCTCCATTATAGGTTTTTAGTTCACTGGAAAGGTTGTTTAGGATTTTATCTACGGAGGCGTCACATTGGCTTTCATAAGCTGCGGCATCCTCTAATTTTCCGGCAAGAATTTTCGTTTTATTAGTAGTGTTTTGTTCACTTGGGGGTAAGGCCAAGAATTCTGTGTATGCTTGTTTTTCTAAACGCCCCAGATTTGCTAAATAAGCTGCTTTTAATGCATAAAGCTTGCCAACATTAGCTTTAACTGCCGCGGCTATTGCTGCTTCATTTGCTGTTTGCTCAGAGGTTGAAGAGGAGGCTGCATTTTCATCTTGATTTGCATTGATGATCTTTATTGCCTCTTCATAAGTCAATTGACCATTTAGCAACCCTTTTTCCTGTTCTATAGTTAAATCAGTGAGCGGTGTATCAATATATTCCTCTAATTTTTCTCCCAAGTCTGTTTTAGATGTTTCGATTTTTTGTTCCAGCTCTTCTTGGGAATATAGCTTTGAGTCTAAAAGAGCCTTAATATTTTGTAATTGAAAAATTACAAAAGCACATAAGAAAAGTAAGATGGCAATTAAGACAACCTTGAGAACTCGTCTGCCTTTATTTAATTTTCTCATGGCAACACTCCCATAGGCTATCATATTAATATACGGAAGGGAAAAGTGATGTATTATTACTGAAGGTTAAATTATATACTAAAATTATAACATACCTGGAAACTTATTCAAATAAAAAATGTAAAAATAATCCTGTATATTAATATATTTTAAAAATAATTTTATCTTTTGTGCAATAAATTCAATTAATTAATAAATATTACAAATAGCAACTATCAAATGCGCTATTTGATAGTTGCAAAGATAAAGATATTATATAGTAGATAAAGGCCTAGGCAAACAAATCCCTGCCAACGGAAAAACTTTTTTTTGGCTAGAGGTGGGACAACCATTAAAAGCGTTAGAAGTAAAGCAAAAGGAATATCGATATAAAGTGTTGTCGGGATAGCTGAATTAAAAAAAGAAAGCTTTTGCAGCCCTAGATAAAGTTGCCCTTTAGCAATGGTGCCGCAAACAGCAGGTAATAAAAGGATGTTTAAAATATTAGCACCGAGAATATTGCCTATACCGATATGAAATTCTTTTTTATAGAAAGCAGTAATAGTAGTGACAAGCTCTGGAAATGAACTGCCAACAGCTACAATAGATAAGCCGATAATTCGTTCCGGTATGCCAAGAATAGTGGCTAGAGTCACACCGTTTTTTACCAACAATTGTGCCCCAATGGCAATGCAAACAGCGCCAATCAAAAAATGGAAAAAACATTTTTTGATTGGCATATCAATATTTTCACATGGTGGCTCCGGAGAATACTTAGCTTCACGAATACTAAATAAGATAAAGATAAATAGTAGTAAAAAAAGAATAAAGACATCTTTATATTCAATAGCCCGGTCTCGTGCCAAAAAAAGCAGAATAAGCAGCGAAAAAGTCATAAATAAAGCCTTGGAGGTAAAACCTTTGCCGCTTTTTTGAGGGGTAAGAGCCAAAGCGATAGACATAATCAATCCGGTATTACAGATAATGGAACCGATATTGTTGCCAAAACTAAAGTCTGTAGAGCCTTGCATGACAGCTAAAGAAGAAATCATTAATTCTGGCAATACTGTAGCAAGGCTAACGATGGTAGCCCCGATCAGCATCTTGGGTATGCCGGTAGCTTTTGCCAGGGCAGATGCTGCATTGATGAAAATATTACCGCCCCAAACGATAATCATGATGCCTATGACAAGAAAGAGAAGTACAAAAAATGATTGCATATTAAATATCCCTTTTTATTTTTATTGAGAAAAGCTCATTGGTTATAATAAAAGAGCTGTGCGCATAGCATCCTTATTATAAAACATTGGTTTTACACTATAAAATACTATATGAAGCTTCTTCGTTTAGCAGTATTATTTTAAAAATTATAAACTAAGCATTTTTTTAAAAGTATTTTTTTCAAATATAACTTTTATCCCCAAAAATTTTTTGTTGGAATTTAACTAATAAAAGTTTCTTTTTGTTTAAAAAATTCTTAAATAATAAAAAATAACATAAAAACCTTATAAAAGTGAGTAAAAAAAGTTAAAAAATAAACTAAATACTATAATTTAAAATATTGACAAATAGACCGTCGGTCCGCTACAATAAGTAAGAAGCTGAGGTGAGAGGAATGCGTGGTATAAAGCATTCGGAGAATAAACGACAGGAATTCATCAATGTCGCGCGACAGCTCTTTTTCAATAATGGAATTGGGCGGACCTCCATAAATGACATTATTCATCATGCGCAGTCCTCAAAGGGATGTTTTTATTATTATTTCAGCAGCAAAGAGCAATTGATTGATATTATTCTTAGCGACGAATTAAATAAATTTTATGAGGAGATCAAAAAGATTACGACTAATGAAGAAAGTAGTCTTTGTAAGCGTTTTCGCGATTTGATTTACTCTGTTTTAGTATCTTCCACAGAATTCAAGTTTATTAAGGAATTGTACTATCTTCAGGATTATCCTTTGCGTAATGGATATACTAATCTAGCCTTAAACCGCTGTACTGATGTTTTTTCGGATTTTATCAAGGAGTGTCAAGCACAGCAGATTATCAATATTCGTTATGTTTGGGAAATTACGAACATCGTTTTATGGGGAATACATAATATTCTCCGTAAAGAGGGCGCCGCTGTTGTTGTATCTGAAGATTTTAACCATATTTTAGGGGTAGTAGAGGATATTTTTAATATTCAACCGGGCAGCTTACAAAACGCATAGAGAAAACTACCGGGAAAGTTTCGTATGCGGGGTAGTGTGGCACCTTTATTAAAGCAGTAGGAAAGATCCTGCGATTTGCCCGCTAAAGAACTATGAAAGGAGTGAGTTTTTTGAGTTGATGTTTAAGCACCAACAAACTTCATTAAAGTAAATAGCGGGATATTTTATACCGTAATCTTTTCAACTATACCCGGTAATAGCGGAAAATAATGCGGAAATATAGGGGGTAAGGCCCTATTTGAAGGAGGTCATGGAGCAATGACTACAGTAACAGAAAAGCTCAAAATTTTTGGTATGAAGAAATTTCTTTCTTATATTGATGCTGATTATGCAAATAACTTTCCTAAGGCTCTTGCATGGGTTGAACGTTTAGATATTACAGGTGAAAATAAGGCTGTTTATAAGCTCTTAAGAGATGCTTTTACTGATCCCACAAACAACTGGAATATTTTCACCAAACACATTTATAATGACCTTGATGCCCATAATAGACGCAAATTCGTGGAAAATTTTGTTATTTATTCCTCGATTATAGGAAATAAAAAACGTAAAGAATTAAGAGTTAAAGAAGATTGCAATATACCTTGGGCAATCCTTATGGATCCTACTTCTGCTTGTAATTTGAAATGTACGGGTTGTTGGGCAGCCGAATATGGAAACAAGATGTCCATGGATTTCGATACATTAGATAGTATTATCAATCAAGGAAAAGCATTAGGAATCTATATGTATATCTATTCCGGTGGCGAACCTCTTGTCCGTAAAGATGATGTCATTAAATTGTGCCGCAAGCATGATGATTGCTTCTTTATGGCCTTTACTAACGGCACTCTTATCGATGAAAAATTCGCCGATCAGATGCTGGAAGTAGGTAATTTTATTCCCGCTATCAGCATTGAAGGTACGGAAGAGGCAAATGATGCTCGTCGTGGGGAAGGCTGCTATAAAGCAGTTCGCAGAGCTATGGAAATCTTAAAAGAAAGAAAGTTAGGATTTGGGTTTTCCACCTGCTATACTTCTCAGAATGCGGAAGTTGTGGGTAGTGAAGAATTTATTGATGATATGGTAAATGCCGGTTGCTTGTATGGCTGGTATTTCACATACATGCCGGTTGGTAAAGAAGCGCATACTGATTTATTAGCTACCGCCGAACAAAGAAAATATATGTATGATCAGATCCGTAAATTCCGCGGGGAAAAATCAATCTTTTTGATGGATTTCTGGAATGATGGCGAATATGTCAACGGCTGTATTGCCGGTGGACGCAACTATCTGCATATCAATGCCAACGGTGATGTAGAACCCTGCGCTTTTGTTCATTACTCAAATCTTAATATCAATGAAGTCTCCCTTCTGGAAGCATTGAAATCACCTTTGTTCCAACAATACCGTCAATCACAACCCTTTAACAAAAATCAGCTACGTCCTTGCCCGTTGCTTGATAATCAAGGTAAGCTGGCTGAAATGGTTAAAGCATCCGGTGCTCATTCTACCGATTTAGCCTGTCCGGAAGATGTTGATGAATTGACCTCTAAATGTAAGGATGTGGCCGATAAATGGGCTGTAAAATCTCAAGAGATATGGGAGAATTCTCCCAATGGTAAAAAGGCTATAGCCATTGAGGCATTGGAGAACGAAAAAGCTGCTTCTAAATAGATTCTTTAAGTTAATAAAATGAGAAAACCCGTAAATAAATTTTACGGGTTTTTTATTTTGCAATATTACTATATTATTATTGTAGATTCTTATAAAAATTAAAAAATTTAATATTTTTTAACATTTACTAAAGGTTATTGGATAATAAATGTCAAATTTTGTTTTAATAAATAAATTGGATAAAAGGAGTTGTTTTAATGTTCAACAAAAAAACAATCCGGGCGTTGGGTATAGCTTTGCTCTTTATTGCATTATTTTCTATTGGAGGCTGCAGTGATAGGGAAAAAATTACTGAGCTTTCACAACTCGATGGTAAAGTATTTGCTGTTCCTACCGGGACAGTTGCAGATCAACTGGTCATATCCAGATTTCCCAATGCTACATTCCAGTATTATAACAGTGTGGTTGATGCCTGCCTGGCTGTACAGTCTGGTAAAGCTGATGCCGCGGCTTATGATGAACCGATCCTCAAAAACATAGCCGCTAAAAATGAAGGCTTGACTGTTTTGCCGGATTTGCTTACTACGGATGATTATGCATTTGCAGTGCAGCTCGGCAATGAAGAATTAAAGGCTGCCATTGATGACGTTGTTGTTGAACTGAAAAATAACGGTACCTATGATGAAATGTTAAAACGTTGGCTGCCCGAAGAAGGAACTCCTGCGGCTATGCCGGATATTGTCCTGACTGGAGATAAGGGTGTTCTCAAGTTTGGCACAGCAGCAGTGACGGAGCCTTTTTCCTTTGTCGATGGCAGTCAAGAAGTAGTAGGTTTTGATATCGAACTGGCTACTTATGTCGCTCAGAAATTAGATATGCAGCTAGAGGTTGTCAATATGGATTTTGGCGCTATGATGCCGGCTTTAGCATCAGGCAAGGTCGATATGATTGGGGCTTGTTTTACGGTTACTGAGGAAAGGGCCAAAAGCGTTTTATTCTCTGAACCATACTATACTGGAGGCATAGCTGCTCTAGTCAGCGAATAGACAATGAATATCAAAAAGGTAGTATTAATTTTATTAATTTGTCTTATTTTACTTGCTTGCTTAACTGGCTGTAGCGGACCGGAAAAAACCATTACTAGCGTTGATGATCTAAAAGAAGCGAAAATTGGTGTCATGACCGGAACCACCGGAGAATTATTAGCGTATGCCAAATATCCCGATGCTCAAATAGAAAGCTTTGACGATATCATGGACGGGATCGCCGCTTTGAAAGCAGGGCAGATAGATGGCGTAATCACCGCTTATACTACAGCCTTGAATACCGTTAAACATAATGCGGATTTGCATATCCTGGGCGGTGTTTTAGAATATGATTATAATTCAATTGCCGTGAGAAAAGGAGACGACGAACTCCTGGCCCAATTAAATGAGATCATAACTAAGCTCCAAAATGACGGGACTCTGGCCGATATAGATAAGCGCTGGATCAAAGCCGACTTAAGTCCTTATGAAAAAGTCGAAATAAAATTACCAACCGAAGGTGACGTTTTAAAAGTTGGAGTTACTGCCACGAGGGAACCTTTTAGCTTTGTGGATGACAATCAACAAATAACGGGCCATGATGCGGAACTTGCCCAGCGTATAGCGGTAGAACTTGATAGGCCGATAGAATTTGTTGATATGAAGTTCTCTGCACTTATCCCGGCCCTCCAATCCGGGAAGATTGACTTGATCATCTCCGGTGTTAGCGTCACGGACGAACGCCGCAAATCGGTCAATTTCACTGTTTCCTATTATAAAAATGCTGAGGTAGCTATTGTTAGAAATACGGAGAATGTGGCCGGCATTTCCTTTTTTGAGGATATTAAAGATAGTTTTTATAGCAATATAATTTTGGAAAACCGTTATTTAATTATTCTTGATGGTCTTAAAACGACGGTGATTATTTCTATCCTCGCCGTTGTTTTTGGAACCTTGCTGGGTGGACTCATCTGTTTTATGAGGATGTCCAAAAATAAATTACTTAGTGGGATTGCCAGGGTATATATATCAATCCTACGGGGCGTTCCAGTATTAGTGCTCTTAATGTTGACATTTTATGTGGCTTTTGCCTCTGTAGATATCAGCCCTGTCTTGGTTGCTGTTATCGCCTTTGGCTTGAATTTTGCGGCCTATGTGGCTGAAATGTACCGAAGTGGGATCGAAAGTGTGGATAAAGGCCAGACCGAGGCTGGTATTGCTATGGGATTTACCAAGGCCAAGACTTTCTTCTACATTGTTCTGCCCCAGGCTGTGAGACATATTTTGCCGGTTTATAAGGGAGAATTTATTTCTCTGCTGAAGACGACATCCGTTGTTGGCTATATCGCCGTACAGGATCTAACCAAGGCCAGTGATATTATCCGCAGCCGGACTTTCGATGCTTTCTTCCCACTTATCATGGCCGCAGTATTATATTTTGTAGTTGCCTGGCTGTTATTGTTGGGACTTGGCTATATAGAGCGGCATTTTGATCCCAAAGTCAGAAAGAGGCAGGTGAAAAAAGCAGCATGATCAGAGTAGAACATCTTTCTAAAAAATTTGGTGAACATGTAGTATTAAAAGATGTCAATGCCGAGATAAAAAAAGGAGAGGTCATTGTTATCATTGGCCCTTCGGGAACAGGCAAAAGCGTCTTTATGCGCTGTCTTAATCTTCTCGAGACACCTACGACTGGTAAAATCTATATTGACGATGTCGATATCTTAGATAAAAATACTGATGTTTCAAAGTTAAGACAAAAAATGGGCATGGTATTTCAATCCTTTAATCTTTTTGCTCATTTGACTGTTCTCGAGAATTTAACAATTGGTCCTGTAAAATTACTGGGAAAAAGTAAAGCTGATGCCGAAAAGAAGGCAATAGAACTTCTGAAGATGGTGGGTTTAGCGGAGAAGAGCAGAAACTTTCCCGATGAGCTTTCCGGTGGACAAAAACAGAGGGTAGCGATTGCCCGCTGCCTCTCTATGGAGTCAGATATTATCCTTTTTGATGAGCCGACTTCCGCTCTTGATCCTACCATGGTCAGTGAGGTGTTAGCGGTTATTCGCCGTTTAGCTAAAGAGGGAATGACCATGGCTATCGTTACCCATGAGATGGAGATTGCTCGTAATATCGCCAGCAGAGTGTTTTACATGGATGAAGGGTTGATTTATGAAGAAGGTCCCCCAGAACAAATTTTTGAGAATCCGCAAAAGGAAAAAACCAAGGCCTTTATTAACCGCGTCCGCAGTTTCCGCTATCATATCGCCACTCCGGATTACGACTTATATGCTATGAATGCAGAGATTGAAGCCTTTTGCGAAAAACACGTTTTGCCCAAAAAGGTCAGACATAATGTTTTATTGTTGCTAGAGGAACTGCTCGCTATGATAAATCCGGCTAACAATTGGTCGGAAATCGATATCTGTTTAGCCTACTCGGAAAAGTATGATTCCCTGATGTTAACCATCGAAAGCGGTGGGGAAGAATTCAATCCCCTGCAGGAAAGCGATCTAGCTGATGATATAGGCAGCATAATCGTCAATAGTCTTGGGGAAAAACTTGAATACGAGCGGGTAGATGGTAAAAATATAGTCAGCCTAATTGTCAAAAGATAATATTATATAGATAGGGAGAAATATTATGGATATTAACAAAACCAAGAGTGGAAATACGACAACTGTTGCCCTAAAGGGTAGATTAGACACGGTCACCAGCGCCCAACTTTCCGATGAGCTGGCTGCAATTTGGGAAGCGTTAGCAGGTAATCTGATATTTGACTTTGCAGCATTGGATTATATCAGCAGTGCAGGTTTGCGTGTTATATTGATGGCGCAGAAAAAAATCAATTCTTTAGGTCTGGAAATGGAAATTACCGGGGTCAGTGACACGGTGAAAGAAGTATTTGATATTACAGGTTTTTCGGAGATTTTGAAGATTACCTGCTAATATCCAATAATAGACGCTAAAAAACCTCTGTTATCTAAATATGATAACAGAGGTTTTTTGTGTAATTATAAATTAAGGTTATTTCATTCTCATGGTACCTGTTTCCAAAAAGCGTTGATGCCAGGAGAGGGCTTCTGAGAGAATATGAGGTGTATGGCAGCTACCGGAAGCATTTTCTTTTAGAGCCCTTTCATAGTAATCTAAAAGCATGGGTTGGAAGTCAGGGTGGGTGCAATTCTTGATTATCTCCAGAGGACGTTCCCTGGGTGCTTTATTGCGTAAGTCGGCTATGCCATATTCACTGACCAGGATACTAACGTCATGCTCGTTATGGTCTACATGGGAGCACATGGGCACGAAACTGGAAATAGCGCCGCCTTTGGCGGTAGAAGTGGTAAAGAAGACCGAGAAATAAGCATTGCGGGCAAATTCCCCGGAGCCGCCGATACCGTTCATCATCCTGGTACCCATGATATGTGTGGAATTAACATTGCCGTAAATATCTGCCTCAATGGCCGTATTCATAGCGATAACACCTAAGCGGCGGATAAGCTCTGGATGATTGGTAATCTCCTGCGGACGCAAGACCATTTTCTTGCGGAAAAAGTCTATATTATCATAAAAATGTTTGATACCTTCGGGGGAAGGAGTAATACTGGTTCCGGAGCAGAACTTGAATTTTCCTGCTTCTAAAAGATCCATTGCTGATTCCTGAATTACTTCCGAGAAAAATTCTAGATTAGAAAATTTCGAATCCATAATTCCCGCCAAAACCGCATTAGCTACGCTACCGATACCGCTTTGCAGTGGCAAGAGTTCTTTAGGCAGTCGGCCTGCGCGGATTTCCATTCCCAAAAAATCCATAAAATTAGCGGCCATAGCTTTAGCGTCATCACTAATAGGGGCCAGGGGTTCTGCCTTGTCGGGGATATCGGTGATGACGATGGCGGCTATTTTATCCGGCCCACATGGTATATAGGGGGTGCCGATACGGTCATCGGTATGATAAAGAGGGATATGGCTTCTATGGGGCGGGTTCTCGGGGATATATATATCATGCATCCCTTCCAGCCCCAGAGGCTGGCTGGTATTTATTTCTACCAGTACTTTTTTGGCGCATTGCACATAAGTAGCGCTATTGCCCATGGAAGTAGTTGGTATGATATGACCTTCAGGCGTAATAGCGCAGGCTTCGATGATAGCCAAGTCGATAGGTCCGTAAAAACCATAGCGTATCAACTGGCTGGAAAGTCCAATATGGGGGTCTAAAAAATAAACGCCATCAGCTGTATTTAAGGATTTGCGAAGTTCTGAATTGGCTTGAAAAGGAACCCGTCTTTTAATTATGCCGGCGCGTGTCCAATCTCCATCCATCTCATCCCCTACTGAAGCACCAGTAAATAAAGAGACTTGGAGCTTTTCACCGCTTTCTTTTACTCTTTTGGTAAGAGCCAAGGGTATGGCTTTGGCATGACCGCTGGGAGTAAAGCCGCTTACCCCAATATTCATGCCATCCTTGATCATGGCAGCAGCAGTTTCGGCATCAACTACCTTGTCTAGTAATTGCGGACAACGAATTCTGTCAGACATAAAATATACACCTCTTTTATAATAAATAATAAAGAGCTAATCAAAATAAAAGCAGCTCCTTTTAGGAGCTATTACTTAAAATAATTAGTTGTCTTCCTTAAATATAGTATAGCCTAAAAATATATCTTTTTTCAACATTATTTTTATCGGCGTCTTATTGTTTTGTTTTTTGCTAGGGAAAAACATCTTGCTATTTATTTTCTTAAAGGTTAAACTAAATTAGAGAATAAGAGGGCATGAATTGCCTTTATCAATATATTTAGCTGGTGATATTGAAAGTATTGCGTGGTATTAAAATGGGAAAGGCATGGAGGTGCTGGGGATTATATGTCAAAATTGCAACTATTGATTAAGAATGCCAATTATTATGCTGCCGGAGCGTTCTTTTTAGGAGATATTCTTGTCGATCATGGAAAGATCATAGCTGTTGAACCTCCAGGCAATGATGCTATCTTGGCTGAGAAAATAATTGATACTAAAGGACTTTGTGTATTGCCGGGTATTATCGATTCGCATGTGCATTTTAGAGAACCTGGGCGTACCGATAGAGAGGATTTTTATACCGGCTCCATGGCGGCGGCCGCCGGCGGCGTAACCACCTATTGTGATATGCCTAATTGCTGTCCACCTCCTTATTCAGCTGAGTTGTTGGAAAAGCGTAAAGCTTTAGGCGAGGCTAAAAGCGTGGTTGATTTTGCTCTTTATGGAGCGGCAGGTTATGAAAACCGCTTCTGCCTGCAGGAGATTTTAGATGTCGGGGCCATAGCCTTTAAGACATTTATCCAACCTGTTCCTGTAGGCCGTGAAGAGGAATTTGCGGGTCTTACCGTTAATGATGACGGACAATTATACATGTTGCTAAAAGAAGCAGGCAAGACAAATGGGCGGTATTTTTTTCATTGTGAAAATTTTCAACTCATTCAATATATGGAAAAATACCTGCATGAGCTGGGTATGGAAGACAATTCCTTCCATTATAAATCCCGTCCGGATGTAGCTGAGATAGAAAGTGTTGCTACTGTCTTGAATTTTGCTAAAGCTACTGGGGCGAAAATCGGTATTTCCCATATCACGACCAAGGGGGCCTGTGAATTAGTCAAAAGGGCCAAGGCTGATGGTGTGGATGTGGTGGCGGAAACCTGCTTTCATTATTTGATATTTGATGAGACTTATATAGACCGCTTCGGTGTTTATGCCAAATGCAATCCGCCTCTACGTTCGGCAGAAAATGTAGAGGCTCTTTGGAGCTATATTGAGGATGGCACGATTAGCTTCATTGGTACCGACCATGCGCCTCTGACCGCGGCGGAGAAAGAGAGCGGTATCCAGGAGATCTGGCGCGCTTTTTCCGGTATGCCATCAATTGAAACCTTTTTGCCTTTGATGCTCGATGCAGTAGCTAAAGGTCGCTTAAGCCTTGTCAGGATGGTACAGGCGATGTCGGAAAATACAGCCAAAGTTTTTGGTTTTTATCCGCAAAAAGGATGTATTGCCGTGGGCTCCGATGCTGATTTTACAATCGTCGATCTTGAGAAAAAATACACTTTGGCGATTGCCGATATGTATAGCAAAGCGCGGCAGGTCAATTTGCTTTTTGACGGTACCTGTGTTTGTGGCAAACCTGAATATACGATTGTTAGGGGAAAAATAGTTATGGAGCAGGGGAAAGTAGACTTAGAAAGTAAGGGACATGGTGTCTTTGTGCATGGCAGGATTAAATAGTTTAATAGGTGTTGATATGAAAGAAACAATTATTCTCAAGCCGAACACTTGGATCATTATTTTAGGTGGCGATTGCCCGCTGGGCTTGGCGCGTGATTTTTTGTTGCGGTCATATAATGACGCCGCTGGGATAATTTGTGCTGATAGCGGGGCGAATCATGCTTATGAATTAGGAATAACTCCAGATTTGATTGTTGGTGACGGCGATTCGACAAGGCCTGAGGTCTTGGATTATTACCAAAAACGAGATGTAAGAATGATTTCCTATCCTATTGCCAAAAATTTTTCTGATGGAGAAGGGGCTATCCTTGAAGCTATCGGAAGAGGCGCCAAAAATTTAGCGGTTTTTGGTGCTTTTGGGGGAAGAATAGATTTTCAGTTGGGAAATGTTTTTTCCTTTGTTCCTCATTTGCCGCAATTGGATGATGTTGTTTTATATGGTGAGGATTTTAGAGCTTTTTATATTTGTTCCGAAGCCACTATCAATGGAAAACCGGGAGATATGGTTAGTTTGATTTCTCTTTCTCCGACAGTAAATAATATTTATATAGAAAATTTTATCTATCCCCTAAATAATGACCAATTACCCTTTGGTTCGATGTGGGGGGTTAGTAATGTTTTAAATAAAAAAGAAGGAAAAGTAAAACATAGTGGTGGCGTATTATTAGCCATTCATTACTATAGGTAAAATTTTGTAGAAAACAGAGAAATAATGTTATATTTTGCTTATCAGTAAACAAAAAGAGGATTATTCCTAATAAGAAAGAATATACACCTAGTTATTTTTTTGTCCAACAATAAACTGCTGGTCTTTTTATTTTGTGCTTTTACCACGAAAATTTGTATATCTATGTATTAAATAGCCTATTTTGGATTGTGATTATGGCTGGAATAGGGGTCGAAATGGGTCTTTTAAAATTAATTTTTGATGAATGTGATAAGTGTTTCTCGATTTATGATCCTGATACTGCAAAGGAGAAGATATTATCCATTATTTTGGGAGTTGTCTGTTCTTCGGAAGAGGAAGAAAAGGCTTTATTATCATCCAATATAGATGGTTATGATATAATTATTTCCGATCAGTTGATTACCGCTATTGGTAAAGGTGATTTTGATTTATCTAATAAAAATCTGGCTGCTTTGCGTTTGGATATGGCAATTTCCGTTGCTTGGGAAAATGCCAGACCCGGCCTTTTTTTTAAGCATGATCCGACTTTTCCTTCCCGGTTGGATGCTGCTTTAAGTGTAATGTCCATAATGGCCAAAAAGAAAGATATTCCCCCATTTGAAAAGCTATATAAAGAATTAATTGAGGCCCTAATCATTTGGATAGAATCAATTGTTGGTAATATTGATGCTAATGATGAAGTTTTATCGGCTCGCCTGAAAGTTGCCGAAGAAAAAGATCCACATCCGGGAAACTAAGGTTTATTTGTTTCGCCTTTATTAATGAAAAACTATTCGCAATCTTTCTTGAAAGATAGTATAATGAAAGACAAATAAACTAATGTGAGGAGGTAAATAATGCGTCCTATTATACTTACCGATTCATGTGCTGATTGGAATGACGGTTTCTATAAAGATAATGATATAGAAAGAATCAAGCTTACATATATCCAAGATGGGCAGGCTTCAAATGATCTTTATGATAATTCAATAGATGAGGAAACTGATTCTTTTTATGAAAAGATGCGTAATGGTGCGCGTTTTAATACTTCTCAGGTTACTTCATCGGTTTTTTATAATGTCTTTAGCAACTTAGCAAAAGAAGAACGTCCGATCATTTATATAGCATTTTCTTCTGCCTTAAGTAGTACCTATAATTCTGCTTGCAGCGCTGTACAAATGGTGCAGGAAGAAGTTCCTTCAGTGGATATTACGGTTATTGACAGTAAATGTGCATCTACCGGACAAGGAATGATGGTCTACCATGCCAACAATTTGCGCAATGATGGCAAAAGCAAGGAAGAGATCGTGGAATGGGTAGAAGAAAACAAAATGCGCATGAACCATTGGGTGAAGTTACATGACTTAAATTATCTTAGACGCAGCGGGCGTGTTTCTGCTCCGGCTGCTTTTATCGGTACGGTTTTGGATATCAAGCCTTTACTATGGATGGACGAAAACGGTTTTATGGCTACGGTAGACAAAGAAAGAGGCCGCAATAAGATTCTCAAAGCCATCTTTAATAAGACCGAAGAAAGAATCGAAAAGCCGGAAGAACAGGATATCTGCATTTCTTATGGAGACTGTTTGGAAGATGCTCTGATGCTCAAAGAAATGGTCGAGCAAAAGATTCCGGTCAAAAATATCTTGATGAGCAGAATCGGTCCTATTATCGGTTCGCATACCGGGCCGGGTGTCTTATCCATCTATTTTTTGGGTAAAGATAGGACAAAATATAGACCGTAAATAAAAATATTATTAAAAAGGCCACAGCTAAAAGCTGTGGCCTTTTCTGAGTATAAATTCTTTAATAAAACTGAATATTAGATAAAAGACAAATTATGCTTGAATCTATCGGTCATTTAATGTATTATCTAAGAAATACCCTTTTGACTTGAAAAGCGATGGAGGTGCTAAAAATGGTTAATGTGGACATAAACAACGTAGATTTCCAAGATAAAAACAATATTTATTTAGTTAATATTGGTATTTCAAATCGCCATTTGCATTTGAGCCAAGAGCATTTGGAACAGCTTTTTGGCAAGAATTATCAATTGACTGCGACAAAGGATCTCACCCAGCCGGGACAATTCGCCTGCAATGAAACAGTCAATATTGTGGGACCCAAAGGTATAATTGAAAAAGTCCGTATATTGGGGCCGGTTCGTTCCGAAACTCAGGTCGAACTAGCTCAGACCGATGCCCGCAAACTCGGCATAGCTGCTCCTCTGCGCAATTCTGGAGATTTAGCTGGTACCCCTGGTTGTGTTTTAGTAGGACCACTCGGTTATGCGATTTTAGAATATGGTGTGATTATTGCTAATACCCATGTTCATCTGCATACTTCCCAAGGGGAAGCTTTGGGCATAAAGGACAAAGAATTGGTGGATATCTATATCAAAGGCAAGAAAAAAGTAGCTTTCTTTGATGTTATGGCGAGGGTACATCCAGAATTCGCGGCAGACCTACACTTAGATACTGATGAGGCTAATGCTGCCCAAGTAGAAAATGGGCAGATGGCCTTAATAGTCAAAAAAGGTTAATAAGTAAATTAAAAAAACGCCTTTGAAGGCGTTTTTTTAACTATTACCTCTAAGTCGGGTATCTTCATGATGTTCTCGGGTGCGGAAAAGAAAACTGATGGCCCAAAGTCCGGCCAAACCTACCAAAGCATAAACGATGCGGCTGGCAGCTGATAATGGTCCTCCCAAAATCGCGGCGAGTAAATCATAGCGGAAAAAGCCGATAAAGCCCCACGCTATTGCGCCAATGATTATGAGGCACATAACTATGATGTCAAAAGTCCCCATTTTTTTCATTTGCTATCCCCCCTTTTAAATTTTTTTTAAAAAATTAGGATATTATTGCAATTTCCTTGTTATAGGAGGAAGTATGTCCATAATTGTATGGTATTATGTAATTATTAATATTTTTCTTTTTTTGCTTATGGGATTAGATAAACATTATGCAAAAAAGAGAATGCGTCGTATCCCGGAAAAATGGCTTTTACTTTTAGGTATCATCGGAGCACCGATAGGTGGACTGGCCGGGATGGTTGTTTTTTCGCATAAAACAAGGAAATATTATTTTGCCTTGATCTATATTTTAGCTTTAGCTGGGCATATCTATCTTGGGGCCAGTTACTTTTTTAAATTATATTAAACAATAATAAGTATTAAGAGGTAAAGATGAAAGTTTTTGCAATATCCGATCTGCATTTGTCGTTAACTGCTCCTTTTGATGTAAACTCTGAGATGATTTGTATGGAGAAGCCAATGGATGTTTTTGGCAGTGGCTGGGGAAACCATGGCCGCCGCTTATATGATAATTGGCTGGCGACGGTTTCAGAAGAGGATACGGTTTTGATGGCCGGGGATACGTCCTGGGGTATGAAACTAGCCGATTGTCGCTATGATTTTGATTTTCTTGGCCATTTACCCGGGCGGATCATTTTAAGCAGAGGAAATCATGATTATTGGTGGGAAGGCATCGGCAATGTGCGTAAAGCCCTGCCCGCTAATGTGATTCCTATAAACCATGATAGTGTAGTGGTTGGCTCGCGGGTCGTTTGCGCAACTCGTGGCTGGCTCTTGCCCGGCAGCAATGACTGGAAAAAAGAAGATGAGAAAATTTACCAACGCGAGTTACTGCGTCTGGAAATGGCTTTACAAGACGGCGCCTCTAAAGGGTTGCCTCTGGTTGTCATGCTACACTACCCCCCTTTTAGCCGCCAAAAAATGGCACAGGAAAGCGGTTTCTGGCAATTGATGCGCCGCTATGAGGTCGGCCAATGTATTTATGGTCATCTGCATGGTGAAGAATGCGCCAGATTAATAGAAGGCGAGTTTGACGGCATCTCATTAGTCAATAGCAGCAGTGATTGTTTAGGCTTTATGCCGCGTTTGATTTGGGAGGAATAAATACTTTTGTCACGGCAAAAGAGCTTTTTAGATATTCCATAAAATATAAAAGGAAAAACTATTTTCAAATCAACTGAAAAAAAGTACAATAAAAGAATAAGTTAAAATTCTTGGTTTTCTAAAATGGAAAAGAGGGAATAAAGTTTTGATTTTTGGTGTTGGTTGCGACATTATTGAAATTGAACGTGTTCGCAAAACGCTAGAGCGGACTCCCGCTGTTTTGCAGAGGCTTTTTACCGAGCAGGAGAGGGAGTATTGTCAAAAAAAAAGAGACCCTCTTCCTTCTTTAGCTGTTCGCTTTGCAGCTAAGGAGGCTGTTTTTAAAGCTTTAGGAGGCAAGCTGAGTTCTTTGAGCTGGCAAGAGGTAGCGGTCACTAATGAAAAAAGCGGGCAGCCCAGTATTAAGCTTTCTGGTGCAGCTCATGAGATGGCATCTCAGTTAGGCATTCGCCAGGTGCAAATATCTCTTTCACATAGCGATGGTATGGCCTTAGCTTTTGCTGTTGCTATAGGCGGGGGGTCTGAATAATGAGAATTTTAAATGGAGATCAGATGCGGCAGGTAGATAATACTGCCATCCAATATTATGGCATACCGGGCATTGTGCTGATGGAAAATGCCGGTATTGCTTTATCACGTGCCGCCGGGGAAATGCTAGGCGGCTTTGCCGGTAAAAAAGTGGTTGTTTTTGCCGGAGGTGGTAATAATGGCGGCGACGGATTTGTAGTAGCCAGACACTTACATAATAAAGGTGCTGCCGTTCGTATCTTCTTGCTGGCTAATCCAGACTCTTTTTTAGGAGATGCCAAGACTAACTGGGAAATACTAGGTAAGATGGGTCTTACTGCCCAGCGCATATTTGACAAGGACCAGCTTGATTCTGTGCGCTTGGCGCTTTGGGGTGCAGAGCTGGTTATTGATGCTATCTTTGGAACGGGCCTTAAAGATGACGTTCGGGGGATGGCAGTTCCTGTAATTAATATCATCAATGAGAGCCAAAAACCGGTTCTAGCTTGTGATATCCCTTCCGGCATTTCCTCTTTTACTGGTCAGCCTTTGGGAGTTGCTGTTAAGGCCAAGAGGACGGTTACCTTTGGTTTTTATAAACTGGGCTTAGTTTTGCCTACCGCTTTTGCTTATACTGGAGAATTGCAGGTAGCCGATATTTCACTACCTTTAGGTATAGAAGAAGAAATACCGGGTCGTATGGACTTGATCGACAGAGAGTTTTGCTCGCGCTGGCTCAAGCCCAGGCATAAAGAGAGTCATAAAGGCAATTTTGGGCATGTGCTAATGCTTGCCGGTTCTCCGGCAATGCCCGGCGCGGCGATTTTAGCTGCTAAAGGTGTCCTGCGTAGCGGAGCGGGGCTTTTGACCGCTGCTGTTCCCTCAGCCTGCCGAATGCCTTTGCTTTCCCAAATAGCGGAGGCGATGCTTTTGCCATGCGAGGAAACGGAAGAAGGTTTGATTTCTCCAGAAGAGGCCTTGAATCTGGCAGAATTTGAAGCCGGAGCTTATCTTATCGGCCCAGGCATGGGCAGAAATAATAAGACAGTTCAATTGATTAAAGATTTATTACAACTTTTGCAAAAGCCAACGGTTATTGACGCGGATGCTTTATTTGCTGTAGCTAAAGAAGGCGAGCTTTTGCGCTCATTAGCACTTCCTATGGTAATGACACCTCATCCGGGAGAAATGGCGCGTTTATTGGATATTTCTATTGATCTGGTGCAGGAAGACAGGATAAATTGTGCTAAAGAGGCTGCCAAAGAATATGGAGCGGTAATAGTTTTAAAAGGCGCGGGCAGCGTCATTGCTACTCCTGAAGGAAGAATATTGATAAATTCAACCGGTAATCCTGGTATGGCTACAGGCGGCAGTGGTGATGTCTTAGGCGGGATGATTGCCTCAATGATGGCTCAGGGACAGCCGCCGACTATAGCAGCTGCTTGTGCTGTTTGGCTCCATGGTAGGGCAGGGGATATTGCTGTTGCCAAAGGATGCGCGGCTTCGCTTTTAGCAGGAGATATCGCGGATAATATTGCTGCTGCTTTTCGTGAAGTCAACGTAGATTTATAGGACGGTTAAAATGGGTTTTGTGTATTAATATAGGAGGCTAGTTTATGACATATAAACAAGTATCGCGTCCTGCATGGGTAGAAGTGGACTTGGGCGCTATTAGGCATAATATGATGCAAGTAAGAAAAAAGGTAGGCCCCGCAGTCAAGATATTGACTATGGTTAAAGCTAACGCTTATGGTCTCGGTGCTAAACAAATTGCCAGGGTGGTTTTGGAAAACGGTGCTGATAGATTAGGCGTAGTTACCCTGGAAGAAGGTGTTGAGCTGCGTTTGGAAGGTATAGGTGCGCCGATCATGGTTTTTGGGTACATAGACCCTGATTATATCGACGTGGCTTTACGCTATAATCTGACGCAGACAGTCTATTCTTTGGAAATGGCCCGTCTTATTTCTGAAAAGGCGTTGGAAAAAGGCCGCAGCGCTACTATCCACCTGAAAATAGATACCGGTATGGGGCGTTTGGGCTTTCTGCCCGACCAAAAAGCCGAGGAAGATATCGTGGCTATTTTTCAGCTTCCTGGTCTTAATATTGAAGGCATCTTTAGTCATTTAGCCGATGCTGATATGCAAGAAAAAGAAAATTCTTTGCGGCAGATGCGTATTTTTGATGAATTTTTAGCACGGATGGAAATGCGGGGCATTAAATTTGCCGTGCGTCATATTGGAGCCTCTGCGGCAGTTTTAGATATGCCGGAAAGCTATTATGATATGGTGCGCCCGGGTATCATTATTTATGGTTGTTATCCTAGTGGTGAAGTACGCCATGATGAAGTGCGCCTAATGCCGGCATTAAGTCTCAAAGCAAATATAATCCATGTAAAAAAGATCCCCGCCCATACCCCTATAAGTTATGGTGGACGCTGGGTATCGCAGCGTGAAAGCATTATTGCGGTTTTGCCGGTTGGTTATGCCGACGGTTATAGCCGCAAGCTTATCCAAGATGGGGATGTTTTATTGCGCGGGAAAAGAGTTCCGATTGCGGGTACTATCTGCATGGATTTTCTGATGGTAGATGTAACCGATATTGGCATGCCAGAAATTGGCGAGGAAGCAGTCTTGATTGGCCGTCAAGGTAAAGAAGAGATTACCTTAGATGAAATAGCACGAAAAGTCGGCACCATCAGTTATGAAATATCCTGTCGTCTTGGTATGCGCTTACCGCGTATTTATCTCAATGGCTGATAAACTCATTTTTGCTTAATTGGCATATTTTGTTCTCTTGCCGATAATTAAAAAGTAGTCTATGATAATAGAAGAGCAATAGAACAAACTTAAGCGTGAGCAAAAAGGAGGCGTTCTTATGGGGGATACCCGTTGGACTAAAGAGAATATAGCGGCCGGTTATGAACAAATGGCGCAGCTAAACCTAAAAATCGCCATTGAGTTTGCGCCTTTGGAAGAAGAAGCTTTCGCTCAGGCAATTGATGAAATAACAAGAATTTAATAAATTTTTTAAAAAGGGGGAATAAACCCCCCTTTTTTTTGGGCAAACTTTACAGTAGAAACATTATTGTGGAGGAATACCCATGGCTAAAAGAGGGGAGATATATTTTGCGCAATTAAATCCGGTTCAGGGTTCGGAGCAAGGGGGAATCCGACCGGTATTGATAGTGCAAAACGATATCGGCAATATGCACAGTCCAACAACCATCATTGTTGCTATTACCTCGCAGATAAGCAAAGCCCGCCTACCAACCCATGTGGAGTTGAAAAAAGATGAAAGCGGCTTGGAGCGAGATTCGGTAGTCTTGACTGAACAGGTACGCACCATTGATAAAAGCCGCCTCAGACAGAAGGTAGCGGAACTAAATCCAGGAAGTATGGAGAAAGTTTCTCAGGCAATGGCGATAAGTGTAGGGTTGTTTGAAACATAAACTCAAAAAGAGGTATGTACCTAGTAATACAATTATATAAGAATGAGTTTACTAGGGGTTTTTCTTCTTTTGCCTAAGACAAGCCTGAAAGCTGTGCTGCTCTAGACTGTATTAAAAGCGGTCAGCTTGCAATGCCGTATCGCTAAGTTTATAGACACGCTGAGGGCTGCCGGTATATCGGCGGCCCTCAGCGCATAAAATGGCCTCCGAAGGGGGGCTTTTTATGAAAGCTGTTATTGGTATAACTTGTGATATCCAGGAGGCCGTAAAAGAAGAGGCCAAGTATTTCTTGCGCCAAGCCTATGTAAAAGCAGTTATAGTTGCCGGAGGTCTGCCGCTTTTACTGCCTAATTTACCAGCTGATTTAGTTGATAAGTGTTTAGATATTTTGTCGGGGATAATCTTTTCGGGCGGGGGCGATGTTGCTCCTAATTATTTCGGGCAGCAACCAAGCTCTCATTTAGGCCGTGTCGAACCACAAAGAGATGCTAGCGAGCTTTTGCTGGCTAAAGTGGCTTGGGAGAGGCGTCTACCCATGCTAGGTATTTGCCGTGGCATGCAGGTCGTCAATATAGCTTTAGGCGGCAATATCTGGCAGGATCTACAGGAAGTGCCGGGACCGGTCCTGCAACATGATCAGGATGCTCCTTTTTCTTATCCTTCTCATGAGGTTATCTTAGAGCCGGGATGCTTCGGTAACTTAATAAAAGCTAAAAAACTGATGGTCAATAGTTTTCATCACCAGTCGGTAAAAGAAGTAGGGCAAGGACTTATTGTAACGGCAAGGTCTTCCGACGGTATTATCGAAGCATTGGAAGCAAAGGCTCCCGATCAATGTTGTCTTTGCTTGCAATGGCATCCTGAGTGGCTATTAGGTCCAGCTGGCCAAGGCTGTTTTGATATTTTGCTGGAGGCAGCGAAAGGATATGGGGCAAATGTGGCGAAAATAAGGAGATAATTATGAAATTTTGCAGATAATGACCGGGAGGCGGTTAATTCGATGGGTGTCAAAGAAAGTCTGCACCTACTTGAACAGCAGGTTGCCCATTGCCAGGATTGTCCTTTAGGAAAGTTGCGGCAAAACCCGGTCTTTGGCAAGGGCAGTCTTTCAGCTTCTTTAATGCTGATCGGAGAAGGACCGGGAGCGGATGAAGATAGGATGGGACTGCCTTTTGTAGGCCGCGCCGGTCAACTTTTAGACAGGATACTCGAGGCAGCGGAACTGCCTTTTGAGGATATATATATTTGCAATGTGGTTAAATGCCGCCCACCCAATAACCGTTTGCCACAGATAGAGGAAGTAGCGGCTTGCAAAGGTTATTTACGTGAGCAGTTGCGCCTTATCCATCCCCATATCATCGTTTGTTTGGGTTCGCTGGCAACCCAAGTAGTGGTTAGCGATGATGCCAAAATCACCAGGGACCGGGGGAAATGGGTGCAAAAAGGTGCTTTTATGATCATGCCTACCTTTCATCCGGCAGCACTTTTACGAGATGAAAGTAAAAAAAGCTTAGTTTGGCAAGATATGCAGGCGGTGCGAGATGAATACCGCCAATTTAAGGGCATTGCTTCAAAAGAAAATTGGCCGCCTAAAGAATAGATGCATATCATGCCGCAGGAGAGGATAAACTTGTTTTCTATTATCACCTATACAGCGCAAGAGACGCAAAAATTAGGTCAAAGGATAGGCCAAAGTATTCCAGCGGGTACTGTTTTGGCGCTTGACGGCGAATTAGGAGCCGGCAAGACCACCTTTGCTCAAGGTTTGGCTTTGGGACTCGGGATAAAAGAAAGGGTGCTTAGCCCTACTTTTGTGATTTTCCAACAATATGATGGGCGTTTGCCTTTTTATCATATTGATGCTTACCGTCTGGAAGAGGATGATATATATGGCATAGGCCTGGAAGAATGTTTTAACCGCCGGTCGGTGACGCTGGTGGAATGGGCGGAACGCATCCGTTCATTATTACCTGCGGATACTATTTTGCTGTGCCTCTATCAGGGATATGATGGTGATAAAGAATGGCGGCGCTTAGAATTTGATGTTTCGCTTGAAGAATATCCCTGGCTAAAGGAGGCGCTGGTATGCGAATCTTAGCCATTGATACAGCAAGCTCTGCCCTCTCCGCGGCTATTTTGGATGAAGATGAGATCGTGGCTCAATTTGGCTTCAATATCGGCTATCAGCATTCACAGGTTTTTATGCCGATGGTCGAATCAATGCTGAATAATGCCCAGCTAACACTTCGTGATGTATCGGCTATTGCGGTTATTGTAGGACCTGGTTCTTTTACCGGTTTACGCATTGGTATCGCTACGGCCAAAGCTTGGGGACAAGCTTTGGGTCTGTCTTTGATTCCCATAGATACTTTGGAGTCTTATATCCGTCTTTGCGGAGCAAAAGGTTTGGTCTGCCCTATCGTAGAAGCCAGACGTGATGAGGTTTATTGCGCACTTTTTAGAGACGGTCAGCGCATCTGGGAAAATAAGGCCATGACTTTGCAAGAATTGATAAACGCTTTGGCTGTTTGGGATGAGCCGATTACTTTTTTAGGGGATGCATTATCCCTTTATCGTAATTTATTGCGTTATGAACTGGGTGAAAATTATCTGGAAGAGCCTGCGGGAAAAGGGATCTTTGCCGCTTGTGGTGCAGCTTTGATTGCCAAGGAATCTTTTTTAGCCGGTAAAACGGTGACTGCAGCAGCATTAGCGCCGGTATATATACTTTTGCCGGAAGCTGAGAAGCGCAAGCTGGAAAAGGAAAAACAGAAAAATAAAATATAATTAGTTTGGAGATAGATAGTAGTAATAATAGTAGCAATAGCATGAAGGTATAATAAGAATTAGATTTAACTTTAAGAAGATCGGTAAGGAGGATAATATGGATCACCATATTCCGATAGATGCAAGCCAGATCAGTATCAGGCCATTAGGTATCAAAGATTTGGATAATGTGCTGGAAGTAGAGGAGCTTTCATTTAAATATCCCTGGAGCCGTGAAGCTTATCGTTATGAATTTGATGAGAATATCCTTTCCCGTTACTGGGGTTGTTTTTATGAAAACAGATTGATCGCTTTTGCCGGCTATTGGCTAATCATGGATGAGGGGCATATTGCTAATGTAGCTGTTCATCCGCTGTTTCGCCGGCAAGGGGTGGGAGAGCTCTTGATGTATTATGTGATGAATGCCTGTCTCATGGAAGGTGGAGAAAAAATGACTCTGGAAGTGCGAGCGGGAAATGCCGCCGGACAGAGACTCTATAAAAAAATGGGCTTTAAAGCAGCCGGATTGCGTAAAGGTTATTATTCGGATTCCAATGAGGATGCCGTTATCATGTGGGTGGACCTTATCCATTTACAAGAGGAGAAAGATTGATGGGAGAAGCGCAAGGGCCAAAGCCTGTCCATATCCTGGCCATAGAGAGCAGCTGTGATGAAACTGCCGCGGCAGTAGTTAGGGATGGCAGAATCGTCTGCTCCAATATTATTGCCTCGCAGATCGATGTTCATAAAGAATATGGGGGAGTTGTGCCGGAAATAGCTTCCCGTTGCCATCTGGAGGCTATCGTGCCCGTAGTAGAGGAGGCAATTTCCGCCTCTGGGATGGATTTCGAAGAACTGGATGCGATTGCCGTATCCTCTGGCCCCGGTTTGGTTGGAGCTTTATTGGTTGGCGTTTCCTATGCCAAAGCCCTAGCTTTTGCTTTAAATAAGCCCTTGATCGCCGTCCATCATTGGGATGGACACATGTCGGCGATTTTTTTAGAACACAAGGTTAATTATCCCTATTTGGCTTTGGTGGTTTCGGGTAGCCATAGCGGTATCGTACATGCGCATGCTCCAGGTCAGTATGAACTTTTGGGTCAAAGCAGGGACGACGCAGCTGGAGAAGCTTTTGATAAAGTAGCGCGGGCATTGGGCCTAGGTTATCCAGGTGGTCCGGTTATCGAAAAAGCGGCTGCTTTCGGTGATAAAAATTTTTACCAATTTCCCCGTGCCTTTTTGGAACCTGGCAGTTATGATTTCAGCTTTAGCGGCTTGAAATCGGCGGTGCTTAATTACCTTAATTTACGTAAGATGAAAAATATCTCTCCCGATCATCAGGAGATTTGCGATCTGGCAGCTTCTTTTCAGGAAGCGATCTGCGATGTTTTATCGGCCAAGGCTGTGTTTGCCGCTAATGAGTTGGGATTATCTACTATAGTACTGGCGGGTGGCGTAGCTGCTAATATGCGCTTACGTGAGCTTTTGCAAGAGCGGGCGCCGGATAAAGAGTTGCTCTGGCCTTCGCCTATATATTGTACGGACAATGCGGCGATGATCGGAGCGGCTGCTTATGAAAAATGGTTGCGCCGGGAATTTGCGAATCTTTCGCTTAATGCCAGTCCACGGGAAAATATATATGTTCATCTTAATAAATAAATTAAACATTCGATTTAATTGATATAAAAGAAGTGGAGAAATATTTATGGTCTTTATTGCTGCATGTGATGATGATATCATTTATTTGAATCAAATAGCTGGATATTTAGAAGAATTATCATCCGAGCAAAAAATACGCTTTGAAACTTTTTCCAAAGCGTCTGAGCTCATTGCTGCTGTGGAAAAGCAACATGACAGATATGATATTATTTTGCTTGATATTAACATCGATGAAGATAATGGAATTGACGTAGCTAAACAAATCAGAAAGTATAATGAAGAATTGCTGATAATTTTTATTACCAGTTTTTTGGAATATGCTCCTGATGGTTATGGGGTCAAAGCTTTTCGCTACATATTAAAACCAATAAATTCCGAGGTTTTAAAGGCAGATATCAGGTCAGCAATAGAAGAACTTCAAAAGGACAAGGAAATGTCATTTTCTATTACATCGAAAGGCCTATATAAAAAAATTCTTGTAAACGATATTGTTTATTTTGAAAGCAGTAACAGAAAGGTTTCTATTAAAGATATAACTGGGGACGAAATAGAATACTATAGCAAATTGGATGATATTGAAAGCCAGGATCTATTTGTAAATTTCATTAGACCGCATCAAAGTTACCTTGTTAATATTCTTCATATTAATTATATTGACAAAAATTCTAAAAATATTATCTTAAAAGATAATAGTAGAATACCTATCAGCAGAAGCAAAATTGACCAGGTTATAAAAAAATACATAACAGGACTGAAAAAATTATGATGTCTTTATTTGATTTTGTAATATCTTCAATTGAAGTCGTTTTCTTTGCTTGGTTTTTAAATAAGCTATTGCACAGAAAACCGATAAATAATGTTTTTTATTATGTTTTTATTGCGGGCATAATTTTTCTTACCTGGGGATTAACAGCTATAGAATTTAATATGTATTTTAAACCAATACTTTTATATCTAGTGCAGTTTTCTTTTGTCTTTATTTTTTTTAAGGATAATTTTATTAAAAAATTATGTATGACTGTTATATTTGAAGCTATACTATTGACTTGCGATTTTATCAGTGCTGCTATCCTTGTGGGGTTTTTTAGCGGGACTTTTGAGGAAGTCACATCAAATAATACATATGTTATTTTTGGGAGTATTATATCCAAGATAGTATTATTTATGGTTATGTTGTTATTAAATATGACAAAAAGTGATAGATTTGAATCGGTGCCACAAAAATTCTGGTTTGCATTTTTGTTTTTCCCAGTAATTAGTGTATTTATTGTATTATTGCTTGTAGAAAACGAAATAGTTTTGGGGAGAAATAATTTATCACTTACACCATATACTACTATTGTATCTATTGGCGTTTTAGTAATGAATTTATTAATGATCTTTTTGATGGAAAAATTAGCGCAGAGTATACATAACAATAGTATTTTAAATATAGAAAAACAGAGGCTTTCTTATCAACAGGATTACTATGATTTGCTTTTTGCCAAGCAACAAGAAATCCGAACTCTTTGGCATGACCTAAAACATCATTTTATTGTTATTAGTTTATTTGCCAAAGAAAATCAGAACGAAAAGATAATAGATTATTTAGCAGAAATTGATGAAGACATTGTACAAGCTGATAATGTAGTAAAAACAGGTAACTTTGTTATAGATAGTATTATTAATCAAAAATATCAAATTGCTTTGAATAATAATATAAACATTTCGGTAAAAGCGGCCCTTTCGCAAAAACTTAATATTGATTCCAATGATTTATGTATCATTATTGCCAATGCCCTAGATAATTCCATTGAAGCGGTTAAAAATCTAAAAAGCGATAATCCCGAAGACAATATCATCAAAGTAAATATGGATACTAAAAATGATAATTTTATTTTTACGGTTATAAATCAATTTAATGAAATCAAATTGGGAAAAGATGATATGCCTATTACTACTAAAAAGGATAATATAAGTCATGGCCTTGGATTAAAAAGCATTGAAAAAACAGCTCAAAATTATAAAGGGCATATGGATATTGAAATTGAAAACAAGACCTTTACACTTAGCGTTATCATGAAAATCTAATAAAAAATAAAAAATAAACATGAATAGACATCCAAATTCTACATCAGGATGTCTATTTTCTACAAAGGGCTTTTAAAATTAAAATTTATATGCTACCTTGAAGTTGTGGAAAATAATTACAGTGGTGATGATAAATGATTACTGTATTAGCCGACAAGGTAGCATATTTTTTTGTAAGAAAAGGTGTTGCCAAAGAAGAGGATATAGAAATATATCAATATGGCGTTGGACTTTTTTTATCGACTGTTTTTGATATTATTGCAGTCATTATAATATCACTCTTTACTGGAATGGTTTTGGGAACAGTTTTCTTTATGATTTTCTTCATGAGCCTTAGAACTCTTACGGGCGGATATCATGCAGATTCTTACTTTAAATGCTTTTTGGTTTTTATTGTAGTTTACTCTTTAAGTTCCTTGACAGTTTTTTTAACCCCTGATGCTTACATAATGCAGTTTATATTTTGGTTAACGGTTGTTTCCTCAATTTTTATAGTCGCTTTTTCACCGGTCGAGAGTAACAATAAACCATTATCCATTGAGCAGAAAATTATCCTTCGCAAAAAAAGTCTTATCATCTATCTCACCCAGGTAATTATCGTTTTTGTGGGGATGTATTTTTTAAAGGATTTTTCTAAAGATTTCTATTTTGCTTCTTTAGGCTATGTAACGGCAAGTTTAGCGCTTGTCGTAGCAATAAAAAAAGAAAATGAAAGGAGGAGAAAAAATGAAAAAGAGAATGTTTAATTTACTTAGCCTTTGCGCTACATTAGCCGTTATCATCGCAGCGGCATCTAATATGGCAGCATCTCATTTTATGTTCCATCAACCTCCGGTTCCGGAAAAGGTTAAAAAATTAAGCAAATAATTTAATAATAGTAAACTGAAAAATCCATATGGGGAAAAAATAGGTATAACAAAATTTCAAAACTATATAAAATATAGATAGGTAGATAACTGAAGTAGGGCAGTTATCTACCTATCTATCTACTACAACTAAAACTAAAAAAATACTAAAAATAGGCATATTTTTGTATATTATAGGAGTTTTAATATGTTTAATTATATAAATAGTATTACTTTATATATCTTAATCATATTAATTATTCTTTCGATTTTCATCTTTTGCTATGCAATAAAAAAATAAAATAAATTCTATTTTTTATATAAGAAATATTTTATTTAAGGAGAAATTTCCTGAGATTTAAGAGTAATTTAGTTTCTCAAAGTTTTACGACAAGAAATTACAAAAGGCTGCCATGTTTCTTGATTTAAATACAAAAATGAGGAATTTTATAACATAAATTAACTAAAAAAAATAAAATTTGCATGAATTTTTACTATTATAGATAAAGGAAAACGTGTGCTATATATGGAATTTATAGAATCGACCCAGATGTTTAAAATATTTTAAGAATAATTATTTTATTAATTAGTTTAAATATTTTAATAATGTGATTTAAGCTGGTTTTTAAAAGGGGGATATAAAATGAGTGACGGATATTCTTCAGGTAATCAGAGAGTTTCTGCTATATATGATCTAAATTTACCTCAAGTTAACTGTTCTCAGGATAAAAACCTTTTTTTGGATTCTATAGGAGTTTTTACGCCTGATAAACTTTATGCTGACAGAATGCGTAATTTAGGTGAGAATGCCGCGGCAGTAGTTCATGAAGTTCGTAATAACCTCCAAACTTTAAAGGCTGCTTTTCAAGGTATAAATCGTAAATTACGGGAAGATCAGGATCTAAAGGATTATTTGCTTCTGATCGATGATGAGATCAACAGGGCCAATGATTTGCTTACGGAGGTATTGCGTTTTGCTAGGCCTGAGAGTTCTACGCCTAATTTTTGTGATTTAATTAAAATGTGTAAATCTATCGTTCCGGTTTTACGCAGTCGAGCAATATTAAAGGGGATATGTATAGAAGAGAATTATCCTGCCAATATGCCCCTTGTTTTTTGTGACCAGCAAAAAATTAAACAGATTATGTTTAACCTGTTTTCGAACGCATTAGACGCAGTTAGTTTTGGTAAAAGCATTTATTTATCTGTAACTTATACTTCTGACAGTGCCAAAATTTCTGTCCAAGATGATGGTTGCGGTATGGAACAGCATATATTGGAGAAAATATTCGATCCTTTCTTTACTACAAAAGAGAAAGGAACTGGTTTGGGCCTGCCTCTTTGTTTAAAGATCGCTCGTGAGCATGGCGGCGATTTGACAGCTCATAGCAGTTTTGGAGAAGGTAGCATCTTCGTTTTGACAATTCCTTTTTATAGGCCTGATTAATTGACTTGAAAAACGATCTAATAAGCAAAAAAAGCCTTGTTTAAAGGCTTTTTCTTTTTTTTGTTGCATAGAAACGAGGGAGAAGATATAATAATATATAGCCTAGTAAAATCCTAAGGATTAGGGGGTTTTAAAATGTCACTTTTATCGGATGCTCGCTCCATGGCCCAAAGAGACCCTGCCGCTAAAAATATATTTGAAGTTATTTTTCTTTACCCAGGATTTCATGCGCTTATTTGGCATCGCATTTCCCACTTTTTCTATATAAATCATTTGTTTTTCTTGGCGCGTTTGATCTCTCAGTTAGGACGTTTTTTTACCGGAATTGAGATCCATCCCGGCGCAAAAATCGGCAAAGGCCTTTTTATCGATCATGGTATGGGAATAGTTATTGGGGAAACTGCAGAAATAGGTGATAATTGTACTATTTATCATGGAGTTACTTTAGGAGGTACAGGTAAAGATACCGGTAAGCGCCACCCTACGATTGGTAATAATGTGTTGATCGGCACCGGAGCGAAGGTCTTGGGCCCTTTTAAAGTAGGGGATAATTCTATGATCGGTGCTAATTCTGTAGTGCTTAAGGGAATTGCATCTGATACTACTGTGACCGGTATCCCCGGACGTCCGGTAAAAATGAAGGATGTCCGTATTCCTTCTATAGACTTGGATCAAATCGATCTCCCGGACCCCATAATGCAAGAATTTTGTCATCTGCGAGATTATTTGGCAAGAATGCAGATGCAGGTGAATTCACTTACTGAAGAACTGGAAAAAATGAAAAAAGAACAATAGCTATATTTCAGTAAATAAAAAAATGCTTCCCTATTAAGGAAGCATTTTTTTATTTACTGAAATATTCTCAACCACCTATAGTGTTCATTTCCCTTGTCTGGCTACCAAGATTATGGGATTTTGGTTTTTCTTCGGTGGCCGTGATGATCAAATTTAACAATGCTTCATCACTGGCACCTTCTCTTAAAGGGCCGAGCAGATCGGTATATTGCGTGCCATGCAAGCAGGAATATAGCCTGCCGTCACAAGTTAGTCTTAGCCTATTGCAAGAAGAACAGAAATGACCGCTCATTGCATCTATAAAGCCAATGGTTCCCATAAAACCAGGAATAGTGAATACCTCTGCCGGACCATTACCGTAAACGCGGTGGGGGATGAGAGGGCCAAGAGGAGCTATTTTATCCATAGTTTCCTGGCGGCTGATATAGCTCTCCGGTCCCCATATCGTATGCTCTCCCAAAGGCATAAACTCGATGAAACGGATATGCAAAGGCTTGCCT
>Ga0074197_1000380_pt1 | contig 58726 bp, 40 predicted proteins | sample EPASupsiteSAE305_FD_64526 | JGI IMG/M metagenome (GOLD analysis project Ga0074197, IMG submission 64526) | Bioremediated contaminated groundwater microbial communities from EPA Superfund site, New Mexico - SAE3-05 reassembly with SPADES | ecosystem: Environmental > Aquatic > Deep subsurface >... | reverse complement strand
ATCGGAACAGACCAACCTGCTGGCCCTCAACGCCACCATCGAGGCGGCTCGGGCCGGTGAGGCAGGCAAGGGTTTTGCGGTCGTCGCCAACGAGATCAAGGAACTGGCCAAGCAGACCGCCGCTGCCACCATGAACATCAAGACGCAGATTGCCGGTGTCCAGGGGACAACCAAATCGACGGTGGAGGAAATCAACCAGATCTCCAAAATCATCAACAGCGTCAACGAGATCGTGGCCACCATCTCCTCGGCCGTTGGTGAGCAATCCGCTGCCACCGAGGAAATCGCCAATAATATTGCCCAGGCCTCTCAAGGTTTGGGCGAGGTCAACGAGAATGTCAGTCAGAGTTCGGCTGTGGCCGGAACCATCACCCAGGATATAGCCGGGGTGAACAATGCCTCTGCGGAAATTTCCAAGAGCAGCCAGCAGGTCACCTCAAGTGCTGGGCGGTTGCAGGATCTGGCCAATGAACTGCAGGGCATTGTCAACACCTTCAAAATTTGAATCGATTAACGATGCGAAAACAAAAGGATGAACGTTTTTTTTCGTATTCGAAGAAGATGATACTCATGGCTTGTGTGTTGACCCGGACCGCTCAGTTATTGGCAACCGGTACGCGAGCGGAAGCCTGTTTCGGGGGGAAGACTTGACACAATCCGGATCGTTTCAGGGAGATTTGCTCAATACGCTGCTCGTCGCTGGCGGAACCGGCGACGCCAGCAGCGGTTTGGGGGCAACCTTGACCGAATTGATCGATGTCATGGATATTGCCATGTGGGAGTTGGATCGCGACTACCGGGTGGTCGGGTTCAATCGCAAGGCCCGCGAGATCTACGGGGAGTCGGCTCTCGGTAAGTTCTGCTATCAGGCGGCGGCCGGTATCGACGCCGTGTGCGACGATTGTCCGGCCCTGCAGGTTTTTTCAGGCCAGCCCAGCGGCCGTTCGGAGCGCCGCCGCACCCGCTACACCGGTGAAACGATCTACATCGACCACATCGCCACCCCGATCAAGGATAAAGACGGCGACGTCACCGGGGCTCTGGTGCTGATCATAGACATCACCAAGCACAAGGAACAGGAACAGGAACTGATTGCCCACCGCAACCATTTTGAACGGAAGGTAATCGAGCGGACCCAGGACCTGGAGAGAAGCCAGGAGCGCTTTCGGCAATTGTACGAGGAGTCGAAAAAAAGCGAAGCCTTGTATCTCAGCCTGTTGAATGCCGCTGCCGACGCTATTGCAATCACCACCGCAGACGGCTTGGTCCGATTCGTCAATCCCAGTTTTACTCGACTTTTCGGCTGGCAACTTGCAGGGCTGGCGGAACAGCTTTTGCCTTTTGGCGCAAGCTTTGAGTCTGATCCCACTTCCCTGGAATTCCGGCAACTCATGCGGGAGGGGCAACCGATCGTCCACTTACTCACCAAGCGTCCCACGCGTGAGGGGGCGTTCCTTGATGTTTCCTTGAGTGTGGCCCGCTATGAGGACCATGTTGGCAACCCGGCGGGCATCATCTGCAGCTACCGCGACATCACCGAGGCCAAAGCCATGGAGATGCAGTTGTATCGTGCCCAGAAGTTCGAAGCCCTGGGAACGATGGCCGGGGGGATTGCGCACGATTTCAACAACCTGCTCATGGGTATTCAGGGAAGCGCCTCGTTAATGCTCCTGGATTTGCAGGCCGGCGGTTATCCGTTCAATCTGGAAAAGCTGAAAAATATTGAGAAATATGTAACCCAGGGCGGTAATCTGACCAGGCAGCTGTTGACTCTGGCCAAAGGTAACCGAAGTGAGATCAGGGCGATCGATCTGAATGTATTGCTTGCCGGTTGCGCCTCTCTTTTCGGGCGGAGCAGGAGGGATATCGTCATTGAGAGCGGGCCGCAGGAGGCTATCTGGCCTGTTGAGGCGGATGCCGGCCAGATCGAGCAGGTGTTGCTCAATCTCTTTGTTAACGCCGCCCACGCCATGCCCGGAGGAGGGGAACTCCAGCTCCGCACCGAGAATGTCTACCTCGAGCGGCAAGCCACAACCAACCATAATCGTCCGCCCGGCCCGTATGTCAAAATCACGGTCACTGATAGCGGTTGCGGTATCGATCCGCAGATCCTGGAACGGATTTTCGATCCCTTCTTCACGACAAAAGGACAAAATCAGGGAACTGGCCTGGGATTGGCCACCGCCTACAGCATCATCAACAATCACGGCGGCATCATTCAGGCCGACAACGCTCCCGAAGGCGGGGCGCGGTTCACCCTGTTATTGCCGGCTTCAGAGCGGCGGGTGGAACAGGAGCGCGGGGCGGTCAGTGCATTTCTTCGAGGGGCGGAAACCATCCTTATCGTCGACGACGATGAGACAGTGCTGTACATCACTGGAGAAATGCTTCAGCGTCTGGGCTATACCATTCTCTGTGCCGCTTCCGGCGAAGAGGCCTTGCGGGTGTTTGGCGAATATCAGGGACGGATTGGTCTGGTGATCCTTGATATGATCATGCCGAGGATGGGGGGAGCGGAAATCTTGCGCCGCTTGACGGCAATGGAGCCCGGTCTCAAGGTGCTCCTGTGTTCCGGTCACAAATTTTCCGAACAGGCGCTTGAAGGGCTCAATCAAGACCAGCGCGGTTTTATCAAAAAGCCGTTTACGCTGCAGATTCTCTCAACCAAGATTCGTCAATTGCTGGATGTCTAGTCCGGTTCACTCGCAAAGAAGGCTCCAGTTTTTTTGCCTTCCTCGCGCCCGCTAGCTGTCCTTTCCTGTAAAGCACCAATCAACTCATCCACTGCAATAAAAAAAGGAGACCCTCTTTTGTAAGATGGTCTCCTTTTTTGTCTTTTTCCATCAGGGGAAAAGACTTTTGGTTGTCACCGGTCAGACTTTGAAACGATTGACCATGGCGTTGAGTTCTGCCGCCAGCCCGGAAAGAGCGGTTGCGCTCTGGTCGACCTGGGTGCTGTTGTTGGACATGCTGGCGGCCGCGTCCTTGACTTCACTGATTTCCTGGGCGATCTGGGCGGAGACCACCGACCCCTGGGAGACGTTTTGGTTGACTTCACTGATGCCGACCGAGGCCTGACTGATGTTGCTGGCGATCTCCCTGGTGGCGGAGGATTGTTCATCGACCGCTCCGGCAATAGCGCCGACGATCTGATTGACCTCGTTCACCACCTTGGTGATAGCGGTGATTTCGGCCACTGTGCCCTTGGTCGAATGCTGAATGCCCTCGACTCGCTGCTTGATCTCATTGGTTGCGCTTGCCGTTTGCCGGGCAAGTTCCTTGATTTCGTTGGCCACCACCGCAAAGCCCTTGCCCGCCTCGCCGGCACGGGCGGCTTCGATGGTGGCATTGAGGGCCAGCAGATTAACCTGTTCGGAAATATCGGTGATGGTTTCAATGACCTTGCCAATATCCTTGGCCGACTCGCCCAATTCACTGATCTGCACCGAGGCTTTTTCGGTCTGGCTTACCGCTCCGGCGGTGATTTTACTTGCCTTTTCCGCATTGTCGGCAATCTGGGTGATGGTGGAGGTCATCTCCTCGACGGCGGCGGCCACCATGGTGACATTGCCGGCAGCTTCGCCCATGGCAGAGGCCATGGCCCCCATGTTCGCGCTCATTTCTTCGCCAGCGGCGGCGACGGTGTTGGCCTTGCCGGAGGTTTGGTTGGCGCCGGAGGACATCTGCTTGGCTATGTCCAGCAACTGCTGGGAAGAGGTTCCGAGCAGGCCGGCGTTTTGGGATACATCCCGAATTACCGCCTGGATTTTTTCAATGAAGACATTGAACCACTTGGCCAGTTCGCCCATCTCATCCTGGGATTTTACATCCAACCGGTTGGTGAGATCTCCTTCGCCCTCGGCAATGTCCTTGAGGCCAGCCACTACTTGATGCAGTGGTTTGGTGATCGCCCGGACCAGGAAATAGGAAAAAACGAGGAAGGCGGCGATGCCGATGGCCACGATAATCGAAATGGTCATCACCGCTGATTTGGTCTGCTGCGCAATGATGGCATTGGTCAGGGTAACCGTGGCTTCAACCGGCTCAATGGCTTTTTTGCCCGCGTTGTCCAACTGCTTGATGGCTTCCCGTTCCTTGACGCCAAGACCCTGGGACTGCTCGATCAGCTTGAGGAAGATCTGAACCGTTCCCTTGATTTCCTTGGCGTGGTCAACAAAATCTTTTTTCTGCAGCGAAACGGCGGTTTCGTTCAAGGCCGGGATGCTCGAGTTGACGATATTATCAGTGAGTTGCTTGAAGGTGGCGATCAAGCTGGTGTCGCCGGACAGGAGAAATTCAAATTGCAGGCTTTGGAGCTGGAGGAAACCTATTTTGCAATCCCGGGTGATATTGAGCATTTCGTTTTCCACTGCACCGAGATCGGAACCCTCCATCTGCAGTTCCGCCTGGTGGGTTTCCAAATCTTTTTGGATCAATTCGAGCAGTTCCAGCGCCCGGAGCAGGGGTTGCATCATCTCCTTTTTGAGTTGTTCCTGTTGTCCGTGGGTTTTGACCACTTCGGCGAACACTTGTTGATACTTGCCAAGCAGATCCTTGGCTGTGGCCAGCTGTTTGGTTATTTCCTGATCACCGCTTTTTTGGTTGGCTGCATCAACAGCCTTGCCGGTGTCCACGGCTAATTGCTCAAACTGCCCTTTCACCTCCTTGGTAAAGAACTGGAGATAGGTCTTTTCGGCAATCCGGGCGTCCTGAAGAGTGGTGATAAGCCGGTTGAACTCCGCCTTGGTGGTATTGGCCCGATCGATATTACCGTAATAATGAATCCCGGTAGCCACTAACGTCAGAATGATCACGATTGTAAAGAGAACCAGTCCGTAGAGCCTGGTTTTCAGGCTTAATGCAGGGAGAGAAAAGGCCATGTGTATATCCCGTTCGAATCGAAGATTGAGTAAAGCCTATGAGATGCGTCTAGGCTTACAGGAAAAAACAGCCAAGTGACCGGTGGAGCGGCATGTCAGGGACATGAAAACCCCGGCACCGGCTGGAGGCCGGGAGCCGGGGTAAGGAAGGCATCCCTCGCGGGTTATTTGATGTCCAGCTTGGCCATGGCGGCCGGATCGCCGTTATAGATGCCGCAGCCGATGACGACGTCAACGCCGTCGGACATGGTGCATTTTTTAACAAAGGACACCTTGCGGACGATGTCCTTGGTGCCGGGAACCGGCCAGTAATACTCAACCCATCCTTGTCCGGATTCGTTGGCCACATTGTTCATGGCGACAAAGAAGCGTTTGCCTTTCTCGTCTTTCAGGCCGATCAGCTCATTGCCTTCCATTTTGAATTTGATCGGATGCACGAGCATTTTGGTTTCCTTGAGGCTGTGAATCCAAATGTAAGTTCCCTCAAAGAGAAACGGGCTTCCTTTTCCCTTGAACTTGGGAAAGGCAGCCGGTCCCTCTTTCTTGAGAAGGGCGCAGGCCTCATCAACTTTCGCGACAATTGCCTCGGGAGCGGTTGGGGTTTCCTTGGCGGTTGTTTTTACATAGGCCTCGGATTCCGCAGCGAGTTGCTCGGGGGTTGTTTCAGCAAAACCAGGGGCAGCGAGCAGGGACAAGAGAAGGGTGCATACCAGGGTGTTGACGATTTTTTTCACAACGGCCTCCTTGAAAAGGGACAGGAAGGGGCTTTTCCGTGAAAGTGAAGAGAAGATGAACGAAAACCGTCCGGCTTCTTCCTCCAGTCTCTGCCCGGCCCTCGCCACGCAGACGGAAAAGCAGAATGTAAAACCACTCCATTTTTTATATCAAAATGGAGTGATTAGAGTCAAGGCACCCAGGTCGATTTTTAGAGTGAATTGGGAAAGAACGCGCAAAGGACGAAATGGAACTGGCAGGAAGCAATCTTTACAGGAAAGGGGTGGAGAGAATGCAACATCGGGCCTTTTGCCCAATGAACAGTTGCACGTTCTGTCATCTCGGCCAAGGGAGAACTCTCATCGTCTTACAGGACAAAATTTCTCGTCATTGCTTGAGAGGACAACATATAACACCTCGATCCCACAAGAGGCGAGTGGGACGAACGGTGTGATTTTGTCATTGGGGAAAAGGCTCCACCGTCAAGAAAAAAGCCTGCCAGAAACGAGTCGGCTGTCACCTCTCCCTTAAGATTGCGGGCACCCCTCGCACCCCTTTTACCTCCAATTACCAGTAGGCCTCTTTGTTGGCGGCGGTTGAGTAGGTCACCGTGCCCGCCTTGAGAGCGGCGACGGCATCGCGTACTGTGCCGGTGACGTCACTGACCACCTTGACCCCGGTCGCATCGAGGGTGGCGAAGGCCTTGGGGCCGCAGTAGCCGGTCATCAGTACTTCAGCTCCCTTGTCGCTGACCATGGTTGCCGCCTGAATGCCAGCGCCTTTGAAGGCATTGACGTTGTCGCTGTTGTCCACCACCTCGAAGGCTATGGTGTCGGTGTCGACGATAAGGATATACGGCGCTCTGCCGAAGCGGGAGTCGATTGCACTGCTCAGCAAAACTCCCTTGGATGTGACTGCCACTATCATGCTGCATCCCCCTTGTTCGTTTGCTTTCAATGGCCGCCGCCACCGCCGCAGACCTGATCGTCACTGATTTTTTGCAGTTTGCCGGCGACAAAATCCTCGACCACCGGCCGAATCTCCGGGCGGACGCCGTCGTGATACACCTCGATGCCGACCTGTTTGAATCCCATCAGGGGCCGCATGCCGATGCCGCCGACCACCAGGGCGTTGACCCCGGCCTCGGCCAGCAGGTTGACCGGCACCATGCAGCCGCCCTGGACATGCTCGCGGTTCTGCAGGATAGAAACCTGGGTAATCTGTCCGTTTTCCACATCGATGCAGGTGAAGACGTCGCAGTGCCCGAAATGGCCAGCCCGCATGCCGTCCAAACCGCCTTGTCCCTCGGAGGGAATTGCTACTCGCACCATTGGGTTGTTCTCCTTTGTATTTGTTACGTCATTGTATCGTTGCTTTGAAATCCACGATCCCCAGCGGGTTCATGGCAGGTGAGGTGATGATGGCGGCCCAGATCTCCCGCACCAGTTGCTGGGTTTTGGTTGCTTCGCCGTACTCGAACAGGGTCTTGCCCGCCACCATCGAGCGGGTAAAGATGGGATCAAACGGCACCCGTCCCAGCAGGGCGACGTTGTGCTTTTGCACCATCTGCTCAATGGCCTCGGTCATTTCGATATTGAGATCGAACTTGTTGATGCAGACCATGCCCGGTATCCGGAAGTGGGCGGCGAGATCGATTACCCGCTCCATGTCGTGGATGCCGGAAACCGTGGGTTCGACCACGATCACCAGGACCGTGGCCCCGCCGATGGCATCAATCACCGGACAGCCGATGCCCGGAGGGCCGTCGGTGAGGATCAGGTCATGACCGCGTTCCTCAGCCAATTGCCGGGTCTCCTTGCGCACCAGGCTGACCAGCTTGCCCGAATTTTCCTCGGCAACGCCCAGGCGGGCATGGACCATGGGACCAAAGCGGGTGTCCGAGATGTACCACTCGCCACAGCGCTGCACCGGAAAATCGATGGCTTGGGCCGGGCAGAAATCAACACAGATACCGCAACCCTCGCACCGGATGGGGTCGACCGCAAACGCTTCGCTGATGGCGTCGAAGCGGCAGAGGGTGCGACAAGTACCGCATCCGGTGCAAAGGCCCGGGGTGATAAGGGCTTTGCTGCCGCCCATGAAGTCGCTGCGCTGTTGTACTTCCGGCTGCATCAGCAGGTGGAGGTCGGCGGCGTCGACGTCGGCGTCGCAGAGCACACTGTTGGTCGCCAGGGTGGCAAAAGCCGCCGCCAGGCTGGTCTTGCCGGTGCCGCCCTTGCCGCTGATAATCACTATTTCGCGCATACAGCCGCCTTGCTCTCGTAAACGATGGTTTCAATTTTGTGGAAGAGTTCGATGAAGCGCTGCTGCCATTCGAGCAGTTCCTCGACAATCATTGTGCCGCGGGAATAGGCCTCGGCGATTCGCCGGTCAAAGGGGATGGTCAGCAAGATCGGCAGTTCCTCGCGTTCCGCGTAGGCAAAGACCTGATCGTCGCCGATGTCGGCCCGGTTGACCACCAGCCCGGCGGAGATGCCGAGCATTTTGACCGCCTCCACCGCCAGCTTGAGGTCATGGAGGCCAAAGGGGGTGGGCTCGGTGACCAGAAGGACGAAGTCGGTGCCGTTCATGGCGGCGATCACCGGGCAGGAAGTGCCCGGCGGGGCGTCAATAATGGTGATCCGTTCCGGGTCGGCCGCCGCCCGCACCTGTTTGATCAGAGGCGGGGACATGGCCTCGCCCACTCGCAGGCGGCCGTTGATGAAGCCGATGTCGTCGCGGTTGCCGAAGTTGAGCATGCCCAGTTCGCGGCCGGTCTCGGTGATCGCGCCTTCGGGGCAGACCAGCATGCAGCCGCCGCAACTGTGGCAGAGTTCGGCAAAAACCAGCACCCGCTTGCCCACCACGGCCAAGGCGTTGAAGCGGCAGAGGTCCGAGCATTTTTTACAGAAGGTGCATTTACGCTCATCCACCAGGGGAATCGGCGTCTCCACCCGTTCGCTGCGTTCAATGACGGGTTGGAGAAAAAGGTGGGCATTGGGCTCCTCGACGTCGCAGTCGAGCAGTTCGACGCCGCTGCCAAGCGCCAAGGCCATGTTGGTGGCGACCGTGGTTTTACCGGTGCCGCCCTTGCCGCTGGCCACGCTGATAATCATGACGCCTCCTTTCCGGATGCGGCCGGCATCAGGCCCGAAATCTTAGCCAAAACCACCAGCATGGCCTCGGCATCCTGCTCGGTCGGTAGGGTGGGCAACTGCATCAACACGCCCAACCCCTCGGTGACCTCGTGAAACACCTCATCCGCCAGGGAACCGACAATGGCGGTGTTGGCCAGCGGATTCACCTTGACCAGCTGTTTGACGAATGCAATGCCGCTCATGTCGTCCAATTGCTCGTCAACAATCACCAAATCCAGGGGCTTGCCCTTCAGCTGCGCCAGTCCGGCGGCACCGGTGGCGACCGGAATCAGTTCCACATCCTGTTCACGCCGTAAGCGGGGCACCAGAATGGAGAATCGTGAAAAATTTTTAGCGACAAATACGATGGTCAACTCTGCCCTCTCTGTGAAAAGCCAGCTGCCGTTGCCGACAGCCGGCGGTGTCTATTGTGTGATTAGAATAGGGACTCAGCGATTGCCGCCCCGTCCACCACCTCGCCCACCGCGGTAACCTTGGCCTCGATTGCCCATACCTCTGCCCATGCCCTGGCCTCTGCCCAAACCTTGCCCTTGACCACTGCCAATGGGTTGTTGGATCTGATCGGTGGTGTCTTCGGTGTTGCCGTTTTTTTGCCGGCAATTGCCCTGGCCTCTTCCTATCGGTCCGGTTCCTGTGGGACCTTTGCCATCCATTCCAGGCATATTTCTCCCTCCATTCTTATCTAGTGTTTCCAGCGGTTTTTAGTCCTACTTCGTCATTTCTCCGGGTTTTTCCGGTGAAAGACTGCCGCTTTCACTCGTCGTACTTTTTTCGTTTCTGACCATCCGTCCGGCTCGACCCCTGTCCGGATTGCCACAGGCGGCACCTATTTCCTGGCTTCGTCGAATCTTGCCCCGGCAACAGATGTGCTTGCCGCAGCCTGGCATGCGAAAGTCGGTGCCCAGGGGGCGGCCCTGAAGGTACGCATCCAGCACGTGCCGGACATCCCCGGCGATGAAGGGGATCAGTTCCACTCCGGCAGCTTCGAGCATCAAAGCCGGACGTTCCGAAACCGCGCCGCAGATAATCAGCATCACCAGCTGGGTGCGCAGCATCTGGAGCGGTTCTAGTAGTCGTTCAGGATCAAAGGCGAGCTGGTAGGTGCCGACCAGGGTGTTGCGTCGATTTCCGCGATCAGCAGGGTGCTCGCTGAGTCGAATACCGGCGACACCCGTTGTCCCCAGACGGTCACCGCAATCTTTCGTCCCGCACCATTTTGTTTCATGCCTGTGTCATTGCACTCGGTGTGCCATGACGGGAGAATTGGTTGGGTGATGGATATATGATTATGAAATAATTGAGTTATTATTTAAAATGGCGCGGCGGGGGAAGGGGAGGATAGTGGTGGTAGGGTTGCGAAAAAGCGACGCTGTGGCAGGGTGTAGAGTTGCAATTATGCGACGCTGATTGGCTTTGATCCAATGTGGCGACCGTCGATCTCGGGCAAGTCGAGGTGCAGTTTTTTTAATTTGCGAAAGAGGGTACTCTTGTGCATGCCCAGTTCCCGGGCAGCAGCCAGGCGGTTGTAGCCATTGCGTTCCAGGGCGTCGCGGATGGCCTCCTCCTCGGTGGCCCGCTGCAGGGCGCGAATGGGGGCGACGGCTGTGATGGGTGCGGCTGCCGGTGAGGCAATGGCGCTCAGATAGCCGGGTAGGTGATGGATGCCGATTGGTCCCTGGGAACAGAGGATAAAGGCGTGTTCGATAACATTTTCCAGTTCGCGGATGTTGCCCGGATAGTCATGGGCCATCAGCCGTTCCATGGCCTCTGGTTCGATACCGCTCACCGTTTTGCTCCGCAGCAGGTTCATCATGTCGATGAATCGTTCGACCAGCAGAGGAATGTCCTCCTTGCGGTCCCGCAGTGGCGGCAGAGGCACCCGGACAATGTTGATACGGTAAAAGAGGTCGCGGCGAAATTTCTCCTGTTCGACCAGAGTTTCAAGATTGTGGTTGGTGGCGGCCAAAATGCGGACATTGGCCCGTTCCTTTTTGATGCTCCCCAAAGGTTGAAATTCGCGTTCTTCCAGCACCCGCAACAGCTTCACCTGAAAGGCCGGGCTGGTTTCGCCTAGCTCGTCGAGCAGGATGGTGCCGCCCTCGGCCAGGCTGAAATACCCAGGTTTGTCGTGCGCCGCATTGGTGAAGGCTCCCGCCTTGTAGCCGAACAGTTCGGATTCGAGGAGGGTGTCGGGCAGGGCGCCGCAGTTGATGGCGACAAAGGGTTTGTCCCGCCGATGGGACAGATCATGCAAGGCTTTGGCCATGATCTCCTTACCGGTGCCGGTCTCGCCCTCGATCAGCACGGTGGAGTCGCTCTCGGCGATCTGCGGCAATACCGCGAATTGTTTCTTCATCGACCGGCTGCGGCTGACCATGTCGCCCTGGCGAAAGGTGCCGCTCAGTTCGCGACGCAATTCTTCGACCAACGTGTTGTCGCGGAAGGTTTCCACCCCGCCGAGGATATCCCCCGATTCGTTCTTGAGCGGCGCGGTGGAGACGCTGATCGGGATACGCTTCTTGTCGCTGTTGATAATGTAGGTCGAACTGCTAACAAAGGAACGGCCTTCCTTCATGGTCCGCCGCAGGGCGCAATCGCCCTCGCACATGTTGGAGCGGAACACTTCCCAGCAAAAGTGGTCGATGGCCTCCTGGCGGGAGACGCCGGTAATCTCCTCGGCCGCCCGGTTGAAGGACATGATGCGCCATTCGTGGTTGACCGTGAACACGCCATCCGAGATGCTCTCAAGAATGATGTCGGTGACGCCCGCCGGCGATGTCTTTATGGATTTGGCCATGGTGTTTTTGCTGGAAATTTTTTTGCTTCGCCTAGCCCCTATTTCATGATCAGCCCACTGATGGATGGCAACCATTGGAAGCGCGCCGGAGTCGGATAGATGCAAGGGTGATGGGACCAGCGTATTCTTGTGTTTTCAAGCCAGGTTGCGATCTGTGTGGTACCGATGACTGTACCTGGCGCGCACCGGTCTGCGGATGCATTGCGAATCGGAGCAGGATTGCTCTTGCGAGCTGCGGGGTTGCATTGTACCTACTGGTATGTAAATTTTCAAGCGAGGATGGTTCGATGGACACCCGGGAACGATTGATTACCAGCATGCAAGCCCTGTTGTGGGAACGGGGATATGTGGGGACCAGCCCCAAGGCGATTCAGCAGCGGGCCGGGGTCGGACAAGGCAGCATGTATCACCACTTCACCGGCAAGCCGGATCTGGCCCTGGCAGCAATCCAGCGCTGCGCCGAGCAGATTCAATCGTTTGCCCAGATGCGTCTTTCCGGACCGGGGACCGCCTTTGAACGGATCGAGGCTTTTTTGCTGCAGGAGCGGAGAGTGTTGCAAGGCTGCCAACTGGGTCGATTGACAGCGGATCCGGAGATTGTCGCCAACCCCGATCTGCATCGGCCCGTCACCGAAACCTTCGTCTGGCTGCGGCAGCGGCTGGCGGAGGTGGTTGCGGAAGGGAAGGCCAGCGGCGAATTCGATCCGGGACTTGATGCCAATGATGCGGCCGCCACCATCGCCGGGGTCCTGCAGGGAGGCTATGTCCTGGCCAAGGCGGCCGGTTCGGACGAGCCCTTTTACAGTGCTGTCAGCGGGGTTTTAGCAATGCTCGCAGTTCGAGGAAAGAAACCGTTGCATTGAGTGGGGGTGGAGGCAGGAGGCGGGAGGCGCAGCTTCTCTGTCTCAAGGGAAACAGAGGCACGGGTCGTGGAGGCCATAAACATCAAACAAGGGAGGTGCGGTCATGCAGTACGAGAACATTTTGTTCACGGTCGGGGATGATTATGTCGCGGAAATCACCTTGAATCGTCCGGCGCAACTGAACACCTTTACCATCCCCCTGGCCAAGGAGCTGAATCAGGCTCTTCTAGAGGCGGATGGTGACAGCAAGGTGCGGGTGGTCATTCTCAAGGGCGCGGGCAAGGTCTTTTGCGCCGGTATTGATGTCAGCTTTATCCCCAATAAAACGGTGATGGAGTATCGGGACTGGATCGAATGCATGGGTAACCCGCTGTTTACCATCAGCCGCATGCGCAAACCGGTCATCGCCCAGGTGCATGGGGTGGCAGCGGCCAATGGCGCCGGTCTGGTGGCGGCCGCCGATCTGGCTATTGCCGGTGAAAAAGCGCGTATGGGCCTCACCGCCATCAACGTCGGCCTGAACTGCGTGGGACCGGTGATTCCCGTCACCCGGTCGGTCGGCCGGAAAAAAGCCCTTGAACTGCTCTTTTTCGGCGAACTGATTCCCGCCCAGGAGGCCCAGCAGATGGGGCTCATCAATCGGGTCGTTGCGGAAGCCGACCTGGATTCGGAAACTCGCAAATGGGCGGCAACACTAGCGCAGAAAAGTCCAATCGCGCTGCAAATCGCCAAAAAAGCCTTCTATTCGGCGGCTGACCAGGAATACGGCAAGGCCTTCGATATGATGAACGAGGTCTTTGCCCGTCTGTGTGCAACCGAAGACGCCAAAGAGGGGATTGCCGCGTTCATGGAAAAACGTCCCGCTGTCTGGTCGGAGAAATAAGACCTGATCGTGCGCGGCGTGCTTCTTATTTATCCCTAAGGCGGGGTGATCGAGAATTCTTCAAACACTGCCTGGATGGGGATGGCGAAGCCGATGCCTTGGGTGTCGCGGATGATCATGGTGTTGACGCCGTGCACCTGGCCGCGCTCGTCGATCAGGGGACCGCCGCTGTTGCCGGGGTTGATCGGCGCGTCGGTCTGAAGCATGACTTCGCCGGTGTCCTTGTACTGGCGGTAGCCGGAAAAGACCCCCGAGGTGACGGTATTGCGTAATCCTACGGGGTTGCCGATGGTGTAGACCTTGTCGCCCTGCTGTAGGGCACTGGTTTTGGCGGCGGCCCTGAGCACTGCCGCCCGGGCGGAATACAACGAAAGTATGGCCAGGTCGCGTTTGGCGCTGACCTGGGAGGACTGGGCCGTGTATTCGCTGCCGTCGGCGAGAAAGACCTTGATGTCCGAGGTCGATCTCGGTTTTTCCATCTCCTTGAGCCGCTCTTCCGCCTCCTTCTGGGCAGGGAGGACCTGGGCTAATTGTTTCTCTTTCTCCTGGAGGATGATGACCAGCTGGCGGCGGGTCGGGCTGTCCTCCATCCGGTTCAGCCGATTCCGCAGCTCAGCGATATTTTGCTGCTCAAGGGTAATCAGTTGTCGGCTGGTTGCGACTTTGTGGCGGATTGCATCCACTTGGCTGCGGTCCGGTTCGATCACATGCTTATTGGTGACGATGGTGCTGTCGGTGATAAAAAAGCCCGAGCCTTTTCCCCAGGGTGTCTCGATGGCCACCGTACCGTTTTTAGCTTGTTCGATAGGACTGCCCGCACTGATCGCCAGGGGCTGTTCAATCCTTTGCGGCGCAGATTTGACTGCTTCCGGAGGAGGGGTGTTTTTTTCGATGGTCGTCTCGGCGGATTGGAGGGGAGGTAACGGTGCTGGTTCCGGTCTGGTGCCGGTGGTGAGCAAATAGGTGAGTGCGGCGGTGATCGCCACCAGGGCCAGGGCAGAGCCGATCTTGGTTGCGGAACCGGTTCGTTCCGGCTTGGGAGCGACTTGTTCATTAAGTGGGGCGGTTTTCTCTTTCTCTCGTTCTCGAGCCTGTTCGAATTTGCGAAACAGCAGGCCGCAGGCCTCGCATTCCACCTGGTTGCTCTGTTCATGGGAGCACTTGGGGCAACGGAAAGGTTCTTGTTTCATATCAATTAATTACGCGCCGTGGTATAGCCGCCGGGCGATCGGGTTGGATGTCCATCGTTGTCGTAGCGAGGGGGTTCTCATCCGGCCTGACAGGTTTACCATGCGAAACAGGTCAGATTGAAAAGGCGGGGCCTTGCTGCCCCACCCAAGGTTGTTTCATGACGCCGGATACTGACCGGCCACTATTTTTTGACCACTTCCACCCTGCGGTTAAGCGCCCGACCCTCTTCCTTGCGATTGTCGGCCACGGGGGCATCCTGGCCGCGTCCGACGGCGCTCATCCGTTCGGCGGCAATGCCCTTGGCTACCACAGCATCCATCACCGCCTTGGCCCGATCCTCACTGAGCTTCAAGTTACTTTCCGCTGTACCGATGTTGTCGGTGTGGCCCTCGATGCTCACCTTGAGGGCCGGCACACCCTTGAGCAAGGCAGTGATCTGGTTGATGCTGCCTTCGCTTTCCGGCTTGATGCTCGCCTTGCCAGTATCAAAGTTGATGTGGTAGGTGAGGAAGCCATCCTTGTTGAGCTGTTTTTCCAGCTCATTGACGCTGATCTCCTGCTTCATCTCCTGCTTTTCGACCATGAGCAGCATGTAATCCTGATGAGGCTCGCTGGTGGCGAGGTAGATCCAGAATTCATTGCCCCCTTTGTGCAGGGTCATGGTGGTGTACCGGTCGAACGAGGTGCCGCCAGGGGATTCCGCCAGATATTTTTCCGCGGTCTGGGGCAACGAGGGGTAGACCTCGGACCCATAATCACCCAGTATCGTGCCACCATCTTTTTTCACCGCATTCTGGAAGTTGCGGATGATCTGCAGGGAACTGGCCGGGGTGGCGCCTTCCCTGAGTTTGTAGCTGATGGCATGGATTTTCCCTTCGATGGTGGAGTAATCTTCCGGATTGCTCCATTCCTTAAGTTCAGGTCGAGGGAATCCGACCGCATCGAATTCTGTGGTCGCACAGTGGTAGATTTCAAAATTGGTCATCCTGGTGAACAACGGGTGATCCTTGCATTGTTCCGCATCCGCGGACCAGGCGGGTGCTCCGCCGGACAGGGACGCTACCAGGGCGGCGGCGACAACAAACCGTTTCATACACTTCTCCTTGTGATTATTCATTGGTAGTGGGTAAGCCGGAAAGTCAGAATTCGTCAAATTATAGGGGAATCAAATCACCTTGTCCAAGAAATGAATGGAACGGTGCAAAATATGCTGGTTTTGCCAAAAGGAGGAAGCCGCTTGCCCGGTCAGCGGCCACAATGGGGATATCTTGAAAGAAAGAGAGATTTCTCTTCCCTTTACTCCTCGCAAGGGCAGGAGCAGGCTTTTTTGCTGATGCCAGCGAATGGGAGGTTTACTGTTAGTTGCCGAACAGATATAGGCAGGCCAGCACGGCAAAAACGACCCCGGCCAGGTCGGCGGTGAGAGCCGCGGCCATGGCGTGGCGGATACGGCGCACCTGGACCGCGCCGAAATAGACCGCCAGTACATAAAAAGTGGTTTCAGTGCAGCCCTGAAGGGTGGAAATAACATACCCCGTATAACTGTCCGGCCCGATGGCCGGGTCATTGATCAGGGAGGCGAGGACGGCATAGGCCCCGGAACCGGAAAGCGGTCTGAGCAGGGCCATGGGCAGGGCTTCGGCGGGCAGACCCAGGGGAGCGGTGAACCGGCCGAGCGAGCCGACCACCAAATCCAGGACGCCGCTGGCGCGCAGCATGGCCACTGCCACCAGGATAACCACCATGTAGGGGATGATCCGCAGAGCCACCTGGAAGCCTTCCTTGCCACCCTCGACCATCGATTCGTAGACCGGAACCCGCCGCAGAGCGCCGAAGGCGAGGAAGAAGACCATCAGGCCGGGAATGATCCAGGGCGAGATCCTCTGACCGTAGATAACGGCTGTTGGCACCAGGGCGGCTAGTCCGCCCATTGCCGTAATGCTCACCCAGAGGGGATAGGGAGAAGTTTCGGTTTGTAAAGATTCTGTTTGCGCGGTGTCGTTGGCAGTGGGGAGAACCGTTGCCGATACCGCAAGCGGGGCGGGCGCGGCCGACCAGCGGCTGTAGAGCTTGGCGGCAAGGACAGCGATGGTGGTCGAGCCGATAGTGGCCATCAGGGTGGTGGGCAGGATGGCGGCCGGGTCGGCCGAGCCGGCGGCGGCGCGCAGGGCGATCACGCCGGTGGGCAACAGGGTGACCGAGGAGGTGTTGATGGCCAGAAAGAGAACCATGGCGTTGGTGGCCGTGCCCGGCTGGCTGTTGAGTTTGTCCAGCTCCTGCATGGCCCGGATGCCGAACGGCGTGGCCGCGTTACCCAAGCCCAGGGCATTGGCTGAGAGATTGAGGATCATCGCGCCCATGGCCGGGTGTTCGGGTGGTACTTCGGGAAAAAGGCGCACCATCAGCGGCCGGATCAGCCGGGCGATGATGCGCAGCATGCCGCCCGCCTCGGCCACTTTCATCAGTCCCATGAACAGGGTCATCACCCCTACCAGGCCGATGGCCAGGGTGACTGCGCCGGAGGCCGCCTCGATCATCGCCTTGGAGAGCAGTTCCATGGGTGCGCTCGTACCCGCGAGCGGTACCCAGACGAGTTGCCGCCAGCCGGCAAAGATAAAGGCCACGCTCACCATGGCCAGGAGTATGCCGTTCATTTCCTTCCTGTGTTCCCAGTTGCCGGGTTAATCCCGGTAGCGGCGGACGAGGTCAGCATAGGCGTCGATGCGCCGATCGCGCAGATACGGCCAGATGCGGCGAATATGCTCGCTGCGCTGCCGGTCGAGGTCGGCCACCAGCACCTGTTCCTGCTCGTTGGCGGCCACGGCGAGCAATTCGCCCTGACAGCCGGCCACCAAACTGTTGCCCCAGAACTTGGCCCCGGCGCCGGCGCCCGAAGGATCGGCTTCAAAACCGACCCGGTTGACACTGAGCACCGGGATGCCGTTGGCAATGGCATGGCTGCGCTGGATGGTGACCCAGGCCTCGCGCTGGCGGGTCTGTTCCTCGGGAATATCCTGGGGGTCGTAGCCGATGGCGGTGGGGTAGATGAGCATCTCGGCTCCGGCCATGGCCATCAGCCGGGCTGCCTCCGGATACCACTGGTCCCAGCAGATCAGCACTCCCAAGCGGCCAACCGAGGTATCAATCGGGGTGAAACCGAGGTCGCCGGGGGTAAAATAGAATTTTTCGTAGTAGCCCGGATCGTCGGGGATGTGCATCTTGCGATAGCGGCCGGCGATGCTGCCGTCCGCCTCCAGGACCACGGCGGTGTTGTGATACAGGCCGGGTGCTCGCCGCTCAAAGAGCGAGGTGACGATGACCATGCCCAGTTCCCTGGCCAGATTGCCGAATATTTCGGTGGCCGGTCCGGGGATCGGCTCGGCGAGATCAAAGCAGGCGGTGTCTTCGGTCTGGCAGAAGTAGGGGCCGCAGTGCAACTCCTGCAGCACCGCCAGCCGGGCGCCCCGGGCCTTTGCCTCACGGATGCCTTGGATGCTTTTGGCGATGTTTTCCTGGCGGTTGTCCGAGCACTTCTGCTGCACCAGGCCGACACGAACGGTGCTCATGGCAATACTCCTTGGGGGATCTGCATGGTCACGCAGTGGAGCGAGCCATGCTGGGCGATTAGCGGCAGGCAATTGATGCCGATGATTTCGCGGTCAGGGAAAATTTGGGCCAGAATTTCCAGGGCAGCTGCATCCTGGGGCACCTCATAGGTCGGCACCAGCACCGCGCCGTTGATGAGGAGAAAATTGGCGTAGGTGGCGGGCAGACGGTGACCATCCTCGGCATAACAGGGCCTGGGCCAGGGCAGGGGGATCAGGTGATAAGGCCTGCCCTCGGCGGTGCGGAAGGCGCGCAATTCCGAATCCATGGCCATCAAGGCGGCCGCATGTTCGTCCGCCGGATCATCGCACCGGACATAGACAATGGTGTCGTCCGGGCAGAACCGGGCCAGGGTGTCGATGTGGGCGTCGGTGTCGTCGCCGGCGAGATAGCCGTTTTCCAGCCAGAGAACATGGTGCGCGCCCAGAAGGCTGCCCAGGGCCTGTTCGATGCCCTGGCGGTCGAGATGGGGATTGCGGTTGGGGCTGAGCAGGCACTGGCTGGTGGTCAGCAGGGTGCCCGCACCGTCGCTCTCGATGCTGCCTCCCTCAAGGATCAATCCGGGGATGCGGACCGCGCTGCCGCCGAATGCCCCGAGCCGGGCCAGGTGACCGGTGATTTGGTTGTCGAGATCGGCGGCGAATTTCAGGCCCCAGGCGTTGAAGCCGAAGTCGAGCAGTACCGGGACGTTGTCTTCGAGCACCGTGATCGGGCCGAAATCGCGCGCCCAGGTGTCATTGGTCGGCATCCGGTGCAGGGTGACCTGCCGCATGTCGGCGCCGCTTCGGTCAAGCTGCGCCCACACCGGTTCGATCTTGGGGGCAACAATCAACACCCGCTCGAAGCGGCTGATCGTTCGGGCGATCTCGGTAAAAACCCTTTCAACGGCTTCCAGGTTGTCGCGCCAGTCGCTGTCCGCATGGGGCCAGGCGAGCAGCACCCCATCCTGGGCTTCCCATTCGGCTGGCAAACGTCTTTTCATGGTGTGTTTCCTCTAAGAAAATTATGGCTGCATTGGCGCAGTATCCTAGCCCATGCGTTCTTGCTTGTAAATAGGACCACCCGTTAGCGCTCGCTCGCATCCCAAGAGAAAATACCGGACACGCACAATTAAGGGTTGACTGCGTTCGGCACGATCGTTAGGTTGCTTGGGAATAATTCCCATGCAATTCGATAGTTATCTCGTTGATTTGTTTTTCATCGGGCGCTTGCACGCCCCACTTTCACTGGAACACAATGAAAAAGCAACTTCTTGAACTGATCATCTGTCCGCACTGTCTGCCCCATGAATACTCGCTCGTTGCCGACATCCTGCAGGAACAGGGCGGCGACATCGAAACCGGCGCCCTTAAGTGCCCCCACTGCGGCGCCCTTTTCCCCATTGTCGATGGAGTGGCCATGCTCGACCCGCACTCCACCGACAGCCAACGGACGATGAACAAATACGAGACCGATGAGGTAGTGTCATCCTATTTGTGGAGCCATTTTGGTGAATTGTTTGATGATCAGGCTTCGCAGGCATACAGTACCTGGGCCGGATTGATGCGCCCCCAAAGCGGCATCGCCCTCGATGCCGGCGGGGCCGTTGGCCGCTTCACCTTTGAGATGAGCACGCGGTGCGATTTCGCCATCGGCATTGACACCTCGCAGGCCTTTATTCGGGCGGCGCGGCAATTGATGCGTGAGCGGGCCATGGTTGTACCGCTCAAGGACGAGGGGTTGCTGCGCCGGGAGATGGCCATCCGGCTGCCTGACGATTGGCGTAGCGACCGGGTGGAATTTGTGGTGGCCAATGCCCTGGCCCTGCCATTCCGTAAAAAATCGATGGCGCTCTTTTCCTCGCTCAACCTGGTGGATAAGGTGCCCTCACCGATCCAGCATCTGCGGGAAATGAACCGGGTCACCCGGGACACGTATGCCCAGTTTCTGCTCTCCGATCCCTTTTCCTGGTCCACCGAGGCGGCTCCGGTCGAGGAATGGCTGGGCGGCAAAGCGGAAGGGCGATTCGCCGGCAAGGGCCTGGATAATGTGGCGGAGCTGCTGGCCGACAGCCAGGGGCAGCTGACGCCGGTCTGGCAGGTCAACGAACCGGGCAGCGTTTGGTGGAAGATTCGCACCCATAGCAACCATTTTGAGCTGATCCGCAGTTGTTTTATCCATGCCAGCCGTTAGGAGACGCCGATGATGATCGATACCGTATGCCGTTTTTGTTCGTCCTGTTGTCCCATCGAGGCCGAGGTGGAGGGGGGCCGTCTGATCGGTGCTCGGCGCAAGTCCTTTCTCGATCCGGACAAGCGTTTGACCTGTGCCAAGCTGGCCGCCGCTGCCGAGATCGTCTACTCGCCCGAGCGGTTGACCACCCCCTTGATCAAAAAAGAGGACGGCACCGGTTTCCGTGAGGCCGGCTGGGACGAAGCCCTTGATCGGGTGGCCGCTCAGTTCCGCCGCCACCGGCAGGAATCAGGGCCGCAGTCTGTGGCCTGGCTGCGCGGCATGGCCGCCGACTGGGGCGCGCCTTGGGATTATCCCAACCGGCTGATGCATGTCTTCGGCAGCCCCAACACCATCGGCAACGGCTCCATCTGTTTTGTGGCCCGAGAATTCGCCCATTCCTATGTCTATGGTGCCATGGCCTTTCCCGAGGCCAAAGGCGCCAAGTGCATTATCGTCTGGGGCAAGAACGACGGCAACACCGCCCTGGGCGCGGCCGAAGGCATCCACTGGGCCAAGGAGCACGGGGCGACGCTGATCGTCATCGATCCGGTCCAGACCGCGCTGGCCCGCAAGGCCGACATCTGGCTGCAGATCAAGCCGGGCCATGACGGTTTGCTGGCCATGGCGATGATCAATGAGATTATCGAGGAAAACTTGTATGACGCCGATTTTATTGCCCAGTACACCGTGGGATTTGAGGAGCTCAGGCAAGTGGCCGCCCAATACCCGGCCGAGAAGGTGGCCGGGACACTCTGGCTGACCGCCGGACAGATCAAGGAGATTGCCCGCCTGTATGCCACCACCAAGCCCGCGGCCATTATTGATGGCAACGGCCTGGACATGCACCGGGAAGTCTTCGACACTACGCGTGCTATTGCCATGCTGCGTGCCCTGACCGGCAATCTCGATCGGCCTGGCGGCGATGTCCTGCCGCAACCGATCCCGGCGCGCAACATCCAGCTCAGGGAGCGGCTGCCCGAGGATGCGGTGCCCATCACCCGCGACTACCCTCTGTTCAACACCTTTTCCGAAACCTGGGGTAATCAGGTGCAGGGCTCTCTGGTCGACGCCATCCTGGAGGAGACACCCTATCCGTTGAAGATGGTGGTGTTGCAGTCCGGCAATCCTCTGGTGACCATGGCCGACTCCACCCGTACCCGGGCCGCCTTCACCAAGCTGGAGACCCTGGTGGTGATTGACATGTTCATGACGGAAACCGCCAAGCTGGCCGATGTCATTCTTCCCGCCTCCAGCTGCTTTGAGAAGACCCAGCTCAACCGCGCCTCCATCCGCAACAATCCGATGTTTCTGCAGAACGCAGTCATTCCGCCGGTGGGAGAATCCTGGCCGGACTGGAAGATTGTCTTTGAACTGGGACGAAGGCTCGGGTTCGCCGAGGAGTTTCCCTGGCAGACTGCGGAAGAGGCGATCGATTACCAGTTGGAGCCCGCCGGGGTCACGGTTGGGGATCTACGCAATAACGGCAAGGGTCTCAGGATCGAGGAGTTGCGGTACCATAAATACCGGGACCAGCCGTTCAGAACCCCTTCGGGCAAGGTTGAATTTTTTTCAAGCCGGTTGGCCGAGGCCGGGTTTTGCGGGGTGCCTTTGGCCAACGGATTGGGGGAGAACCCGATCAGTTTCGCCGGCCAGAGCGCCGATTACCCCATGCTGGGGATTAGCGGCAGCCGCGATATCCGCTTCACCAATTCCCAGTTTCGCACCATCCCCTCGTTGCTCAAGGCCGGTGCGGGCTGCGTGGTCGATATCCATCCCGATGATGCCAAACAGCAGGAAATAACCGAGGGTCAGCGGATAGGGATCGAAACCCCCAAGGGCGCCATCGAAATGACTGCGCGCATTTCGACCACGGTGCGCCCCGGCACGGTGCGCCTTGCCTGGGGCTGGGGCGACTATGATCCGCGCGGCAACCTCAACACCCTCACCGAAGATGATGTCCGAGGTCCGGTAAGCGGCACCTCCACCAGCCGAAGCTTCATGTGCCGGTTGCGTAAGCTTTGAGAAAAGGCGCAGTGTCGATTGAACTAGTTTAGGAATGAAAAAGGCTCCCTTGCGAGAGCCTTCTCTTTTATGGTCTTCTTTGCTTGGACGCTAATGCGTTTCAGCGGTTTTTTCTGCCCACAGTTGATGGCCCCAGCGCGCTTGTTCCACATCAAAAAGCGTCATGGCCAATCCATGCACCGCCGGAGTGAGACAGTACTCACGGATAAAGAGTTCGACTTCAACGCCACCGGCGGTAAGGGCTGATCGCAGGTCCTGTTCCGCTTCCGCATCCCGGTGCATCGCCCGGAAAACCAGGCTGCGGGCAACATAGGCCATGCCGCGCCTGGGGTTGAGGTGCAGGGCCGCATTGAAATCATCCAACGCCCTTTCGAACTCGGCGTTGTTGAACAGGGCCATGCCGCGGAGAAACAGGGTCTGGTCGTTCCTCGGATCATGCTCCAGGGCACGGCCGAATTCAGCAGCGGCCGCCGTAAAATCACTGTTCTTGAAATAAGCCAGCCCCAACGGCACATGAACCTTGTCCGCATCCATGCCGGTTTCCAGGGCGTTGCCAAATCCCATAATGCTCCGGCCGTATTCACCCCGGAGAAAATGGCGTTGTCCTTGAATAAAAGCAGTGTTAGTTTTCATTTGAGGTACCTCCTGTTAAAGAAGAAAACCAGGGTGGAACAAATAAATTGTCCCGTTTGGAAATTATTCCTGTTTTCTTGTGCAAAATATAATCATCTGACAGGAAGGTACAATTCAAGAAAAGAAGTGATGTGCTCCGGTTGGTTCAACGCATGCAGCCAATCTTCCGAAACAATGGACATCGCACCCGACATACACCCCCTTGTTTTCAACGCATGACGGTGGTCGCGATTCTCTTCCCTGTTGCGGCTCCCCTTGATTTTGCACCTACATATCGAATCGGCCAATCAAAAAGCGAGCAATGCCCATGCCTCCGATCAAACTCAGCACCGAAGCCTTTGCCCGCATCGTGGAGCAGGCGGTCGCTCGCGTCCCCGAAACCGTCCGCAAGCACCTGGACAACATCCTCATCTCGGTCCAGACGCGGCCCACTGCCGAGATGCTGGCAGAGATGGAACTCGGCCCGGACGAACCGTTGTTCGGCATCTATTGGGGCGTGCCGCTCATTGAACGCAGCCTGACCGATCCGCCCCTGTATCCCGACACCATCTATATTTTTCAGGAGCCCCTGGAAGCCTTTTGCACCACCCGCGAAGAACTGATGGAAGAGATCGAGATCACCGTTGTCCATGAAATCGCCCATTTTGTCGGTTTCAGCGACGAGGATCTGGAGGCCCTGGGGTACGGTTGAAACCGGTACGTCTTTTTCCGGCAACGACAGGAGAACACCGTCCGCCTTCGGTTTTGTGCTTTGTTCACCAGCGCCAAAAGAGTATACTTTTGCCGTGAACGCGTTGTTCTCCGTGGCAGCAGATGCCAAGACGCTCACCAATCCCAGACCGGTCACGGCTGCACACTGAAACGCCGGACGCCCGTCATCGAACCAAACAGTATCCATGCCAAGACGATTATCCGCCCTGTTCCTGCTCCTGACCGCTTTTCTTTTTGTCTCGTGCGGGGAAGAGGAAAAGCCGGTGAGGGTTTCCCTGGAAAAACGCCAAGAGATTGTTTTCAGGCCGCAACTTCCGGCAATCACCTACGCCTACCTCCCCCAATATTCCCATACCGAGTCCTTTCAGCGCCATCAGCGTCTGGTGGAATACCTTGTTGAAGAGACCGGTTTGCCGGTCCGGCAGGTGTTTCCGGATACCTTTGCCCATCATATCAGCATGTTCGCTCAGGGAAAAATCGACATCTCGTTCTCTAATCCGTTTGTGTACGTCCATCTGGCCAATCGCTTCGGCGCTCGGGCCATGGCCCGAATCATCGAGGAGGACGGGCAGGCCGAATTCCGTGGCCAGATCATTGCTCGCAGGGACAACGAAGCCATTCAAAGTGTCGAGGATTGCCGGGGCAAGTCATGGGTGGCGGTGGATCCGTCCTCTGCTGGCGGCTATCTGTTTCCCCTCGGACACTTCGTCGATCATGGCCTCAATCTGCGTGATTTCAAGGAGGTGGTCTTTGCCGGCGGTCGGCAGGAAAATGTGATTCTGGGCGTCTATGCCGGGCTCCATGACCTGGGCTCAATCCGCGAAGGTTCGTTGAAGGTAGTGGAAAACAAAATCGACATCAATCAGATTAAGGTGGTGGCCACCTCCAGGTCCTATCCCGGCTGGGTCTACGCCTATAGCCCGCGGCTGCCTCAGGAAGCGGCGGAGAAGATCAAAAATGCTTTGCTCAAACTTGATTATGGCCACGACCCCCGGCACCGGGCCATTCTTGATGCGGCCCGATTCATCGGCTTTGTACCCTCCGATGACCGGGACTTTGACCCGGTGAGGGAACTGAGCAAAAAGGTGGGGCTGGATCTTGAATAAGTATCTGCTGAAAATGCTCCATGGTCTGCGGTTCAGGACCAAGATAACCCTGGGCGTGACCCTGATGCTGATCTTTTGCGGCCTGAGCATCGGGCTGATTCTCTCCGCTATGTCCTCCAAGGCCTTGCTCGAGGAGGGAAAGAAAAGAGGTCTGGCCTTGGCCTCCGGCCTGGCATTTCGGCTTGCCGAGCCTCTGCTGGCCATGGATTTCTTGCAGATGAAAAACCTCATCGACAATGTCCACGGGCAGTATGACGACGTCATCTATATTTTCCTGACCGATACCAGCGGCAATATCCTGTCCCATACCTTTTCCGGCGGATTTCCCTCCGATCTGCTCCGGGTCAATTTGGACAGTCATACGACGCAGCCGCTGCTGCTGACCACTGAACGGGGCCTGGTGTACGACTTCAATTCCACGGTTGTTCTGGGAGAAAAACATCTGGGCGCCGTCAGGCTGGGGCTGTCGAGAAGCGACATGGACGCGCACATTCAGCAACAGCAGGCGATCAGTCTGATCAGCACCCTCGGGGTGGTGAGCCTGGGCATTGTCCTGGCCCTGTGGTTTGCCCGCACCGTCACCTTCCGTCTCAATCGGCTGAGGGAGTCGGCGGAGGAAATCGTCAAGGGCAATCTCAATGTGCAGGCCGGTTTTACCCTGGAAAAAAATTGTTGGGAAATCATGGAGTGCGGCAAGAAACAGTGCCCGGCCTACGGCGATGCCCGGAGGCGCTGCTGGTACCTGGCCGGAACGCTATGCCCGAACTGCCAGGGCAAGGTATATCCGCTTAAGATCGAGAGCTGCCGGGACTGTCCCGTTTTCAAATACAATTTCGGTGATGAACTCCAGGATCTGGCCGAAGCGTTTGACGTTATGGCCATTACGGTCAAAAATCATATTGAGGAGCTGACCGAGCGGGAAAAGACCATTGCAAGGCAGCAGGGTATGCTCAAGACCATCATGAACGTGACGCCGGATTTCATTACCCTGCAGGACAAAAATCTGACCTATACCTTCGCCTCCAAAGCCTTCTGCGATTATTTCAACCTCAAGGAAGAGGAGGTGGTCGGCAAGAACGATTTCGACATTTTTTCTGGGCGTCAGGCAGATCTCAATTTTCACGAGGACAACCAGATCCTGATCACCGGTCAGTCCTTGGCCAAGGAGATCACCTTCAAGCGGCCTGAAGGGCAGCAATGGTTTCATGTGGTCAAAGTGCCGGTCTATGACCAGGACGGCAGTATCATGGGCCTCCTGTTAACCGCCAGGGACATCACGCTCCTCAAGAAATTCCAGGAGCAGCTGATCCAGTCCCAGAAGATGGAAGACCTGGGGCGTCTGGCCGGGGGAGTCGCTCATGAAATCAATACTCCTCTGGGCATAATCCTCGGCTACACCCAGTTGTTGATGGATGACATCACCGATGAAGAACTACTGGAAAACCTGAGAGTTGTCGAGAAGCAGGCCAAGGTCTGCCGGAAGATCGTCTCTGATCTCCTGGGCTTTTCCCGCCATTCGCATTCTGTCAGGGAAGACGTGGACATCAATGCGTCGCTGCGGGAAGTAATCCAACTGGTGGAGCATGCCTTCTATCTCAATCGCATTAAGGTTGTATTTGCCGCTGACGACACCATCCCGCCCCTGACCGGTGACCGGGAGCGGCTCAAGCAGGTCTGGCTGAACCTGCTGAACAACGCCGCTGACGCCATCGGGCAGGATGGGGTGATCTTCGTCCAAACCAAGCGTGGCGTTCGCGGGCAGATCGAAATCAGTGTGGCCGATACCGGCATGGGCGTGGGCGAGGAACATCTGCATAAAATTTTTGATCCCTTCTTTACCACCAAGCAGGTGGGCAAGGGCACGGGTCTGGGGCTTTCCGTTTCTTTTGGGATCATCAAGGAACATGGAGGCACGATCTCTGCCCTCAGCCCCTCCCCAGCGGAATACCTGCCGGTCGATTTCCCGAGACCGGCCCATTCCGGTCCGGGAACCGTGTTTATTGTCACTCTGCCCGCAAGCGGCGCAACGGCGCAAGTGGAGCGCCTCGCCTCCGAATAGGTGGTGCCGTGCATGGGTGTTTAGGAATCTCTCGGCCCTGGCGGGCTTCAAAATAGCTGTGTCTGTAAGCAAAGGAAAAGAACACATTGAAACAATCCATTCGTCTTAAGCTCTTTCTTAGTCATGTTGTCGCGGTGCTTCTGGTGTCCGGGAGTATCGGCACCTATTTTTATGGCAGTGCCGCTGAAAGCCTGATGGACGGATTGAAGGAGCGGCTCCAGGCAACCGCCGCCCTGATCAGCCAAACCATTGATGCCGATACCCTCCGCTCCGTCCGGACGCCCACCGACATCGCGCAGCCCGGGTACGCCGAAACGCTCCAGAAGTTGCGCACCCTCAGGCGGATGAATCCGGATATCGCGTATTTGTATGTGATGCGGCAGGAAGGGGAGAAAATCTTCTTTGTTGTCGACTCTGACGAGACAGAAAAGCAGGCCCTTCCAGGAACGGCATATTCCCATCAGCTTCCCAGTCTTATCAAAGGATTTACCGGGGTCTCGGTCGACCAGGAAATCCTTTCGGACGAATGGGGATCGTTCCTCTCCGGGTATGCGCCCATCATAAACGGCACGGGCGAGTTCTTGGTGGGCATCGACATGCGGGCGGACAAAGTCTACTATAAATCGAGAAACTTGAGAATTTCAGGAATTTGTTCACTGTTGGCCTCCATCGTGCTGGCCTTCTTGTTCGCCAAATATCTTGCGGCCCGATTCACCGGACCCATTCGCCTGGCCATCGACCGCTGCACGGCTATCGCTGCGGGAAAACTTGATGAACAGATTCTGCTGCGTACCGATGACGAACTCGATCAATTGCTGAAGGCGTTTAATACGATGTCAGCGACGCTTGCCCTAACGGAACAGAAGAAGCAGGAGGCGTTCACGGCGCTGCAGCGATCCAGGGATGAGCTGGAAATCCGGGTCCGGCAGCGAACTGCCGATTTGAATGAGGTCAATAACAAGCTGAACCAGGAGATTGCTCAGCGAATGATCGCCCAAAAAGCCCTGCAGGAAGCCGCCACCATCGACCCCCTGACCCGGTTGTTCAATCGTCGGGCCATGATGGAGCGATTCGAGCATGAGATTGCCCGCCACCGGAGAAATCAGACGCCGTTTACGGTGCTGGTCATCGATCTCGATCATTTCAAGGCAGTCAACGACGCCAAAGGGCATGATGCCGGCGACAGTATTCTGGTGGAAACAGGCGTGCGCATGAAAAGCATGTTGCGTAGCCAGGATGCGATTGCCCGATGGGGCGGCGAAGAGTTTGTTGTGTTATTGCCTGAAACGACGCTGGATGGTGGACGAATGGTGGCGGAAAAAATCCGCGGCCGTATCGCCGATGCGCCATTTTTCGCCAACGGGGAAGAGGTGCGGTTAACCGCGAGCTTCGGCGTGGCGGAATGCGGTAAGGAATCGAATATCGATCAAGTTCTCAAGGCGGCTGATGCCGCCGTCTATGCCGCGAAGAGGAAAGGGCGGAACCGGATTGAGCTTGAAAAAGACGCAAGCAACGGCAAGGATGCCAGTTAATTCTTTTTCTGCATGGCCACGAACATAAATGCCGTGATGGTGTCGCGCCCTTCGCAAAGAAACGCCCCTTGTACGGCGTGTGAACTGAAGGATGCAGGAGGCGACGAGTCAGCCAGGGTATGAGGTCGTCAGAAAGCGCCATTGGAACCACTGGGTAGAAATACCTAGACGGTTGCCGCCAACATCACCTATATTGTTCCTTTAAATATACGCCTCTCGCAATGCTACCGTCATTATCCTGACCTATGTTCAATTCATTTCACAATATGCGCCTGAGCACCAAAGTTGCCCTGATGGGGGCCGGCAGCGCCTTGCTGACGGCGGTTGCTCTCGTCCTTCTTTCCGTGTGGCAAAGCGGCCAGTACAACACCCTGGCGCAGGGAGAAGTGGATGCGCTGATTGAAGCCGACCTTGATCATATCACTCAAGGGGTCTACAACCTTGTCCAAACCGAGAATGAGGCGGTCCAGCAGCAGGTTGATAATAATCTCAAGGTGGCCAGGCATCTTCTGGCGCATTCCGGCGGGGTCCATCTGGCGCAGGAGTCGATCGCGTGGACGGCGATCAATCAATTAACGAAAGACGCCACGGAAATCGAATTACCGAAACTACTTGTCGGGGAGCAATGGATTGGTAAAAATAACGATTTGACTGTCGAAACACCGGTTGTCGATGCGGTTACCAGACTGGTCGGGGAAAATGCCACCATCTTTCAGCGGATGAATGCCCGGGGGGACATGCTGCGCGTTGCCACCACGGTACGGATAGCGAGAAATGGACGAGCCATCGGAACCTACATTCCCGCTCTTGATCCTGATGGCTCGGAGAATCAAATCGTCTCCGCGGTCCTCAAAGGTGAAACCTACCATGGCCGGGCTTATGTCGTGAACGACTGGCATCTGGCGGCCTACGAGCCGATCCGCGACACCACCGGCGAAGTGGTGGGCATGCTGTATGTCGGCGTCAAGCAGGAGACGGTGGCGTCGCGCATCCGCCAGGCCATCTTGCAGACCACGGTGGGCAAGACAGGGTATGTGTACATTCTGGGAGGCAAGGGAGAAGACCGGGGAAGGTATATCATTTCCTACAAAGGCGAACGTGATGGCGAGGATGTGTGGGAGAACCAGGATAGTGACGGCCGTCTTGTCATCCAGGAAATCATCGAGAAGGCGACCCGTCTTCAGCCTGGTGAGATGACCACGGTGCGGTACCGCTGGCAGAACCGGGGTGAAACGGCGCCACGCTGGAAGATCGCTCGTCTGGCCTATTACGCGCCTTGGGACTGGGTCATCGGAACGAGCGTCTACGAGGATGAGCTCCAAACCTACAGTAGCCTGCTCAACGACGGCCGGGCACGGATGATCCGCATCATGGGCGTTGCCGGCGGAATTATTGCCCTGCTGGTCGGACTGCTCTGCATGCTCTTCACCTGGTCGATCACCCGGCCAGTTCGCCAGATGACCGAGGTGGCCAAAAAGATCATTGCCGGCGACTTGAACCAGGTCGTTCCCGTGACTTCCCAGGATGAGATCGGGGTTCTGGCCCGAACCTTCAATCTTATGACCGGTGAACTGCACCGGTTCATGGAAGGTTTGCGGGAAAGTGAAGAAAAGTACCGGGGCATCTTTGAAAATGCCCTTGAAGGGTTGTACCAGAGCAGCCTGGAGGGCCGTTTTCTCGATGCGAATCCGGCACTGGCCCATATCCTCGGGTATGATTCGCCCGAGGAGCTTATCGCCGGCATAACTGACATCAAGCATCAGTTTTATGTCAACCCCAATGATCGCGATGTCCTGTTTGCGGCCATTTCAAATCACAAGAAGGCCTTCGGCTTTGAAGTCCAGGCCTACCGTCGAGACGGCCGCAAGATATGGATTTCCATCAGCGCCCGTCTGCGTTACGACCAGGAAGGAAAACCTGAACTCATCGAGGGGTTCATCACCGATATCACCGCCCGTAAACGGGCGGAGGAAGACCTGGAGGAGTCGCGGAACTACCTGGATGAAATCATCAATAGTTTCGGCGAGCCCATGTTTGTCAAAGACCGTCAGCATCGGTGGGTCTTGGTCAATAACGCCATGTGTTCGATGATGGGACGTTCCCGCAATGAACTCCTGGGGAAAACTGATCATGACTACTTCCCGGAAGCTGAGGCCGATGTCTTCCATGCAAAGGATGAGCTTGTTCTGGCAAGCGGCAAGGAGAGTGTCAACGAAGAGTTCTTGACCGACGCCCAGGGGATGACCCATACCATTCTCACCAAGAAAACCCTGTACACGGATAAAAACGGCGAGAAGTTCATTGTCGGCATTATCCGCGACATCACCGAACAGAAACAGGCCGACAAGGAAAGGATTCTTCTTGAAGCCCGGCTCAATCAGGCACAGAAAATGGAGGCCATCGGCACCTTGGCCGGTGGTATTGCGCACGATTTCAACAATATTCTGCAACCCATGCTGGGCTACGCCGAGTTGTTGAGATTGCGCCTGGCCGCAGACAGTCCTCAGCAGCGTTATGCGGAACAACTGTATACAGCTGGTCTTCGGGCAAAGGATCTGGTCAGCCAGATCCTCACCTTCAGCCGACAATCGGAATATAAGGTTGTCCCCGTGCGGATACAGGCGATCCTGCGGGAAGTGTTGCAACTCTGCCGCTCCACTATTCCTGCGAACATCAAAATCAGCACCGACATTCAGGGTGATTGCCCGTCCGTCCTCATGGATCCCTCGCAACTGAATCAGGTGGCGATGAATCTAGTCATCAACGCCTATCATGCCGTTGAGGCATCAGGCGGGGAGATTTCGGTTAGCCTGAAGCAAACTCTGCTGGACAAGGAGGATGTGACCAGTGCCTCCCTTTTACCTGGAAGGTATGCGTTGCTGACCATTGCCGACACGGGATGCGGTATCGATCCGGCCATCTTGGAAAAAGTTTTTGAACCCTACTTCACCACCAAGGAGCAGGGGAAAGGAACCGGTCTTGGGCTTGCCGTGGTGCATGGCATTGTCAAAACATGCCATGGCGATATTAAGGTGTACAGTGAGGTTGGCCAGGGGACGACCTTCAAGGTATATCTGCCGTTACTCAAGGAAACCGTCGAAAAACAATCATTGCAAGCGGTGCAAACGTATCCCACCGGCACCGAACATATTCTTCTGGTTGACGATGAAAAAATGATTGTTGAAATAGCGACGTTGATCCTTGAAGGCCTGGGATATCAGGTGACCTCCAGGCTGAACAGCGTTGAGGCGTTGGAACTGTTCAAAACCAACCCTGATGCATTCGATCTGGTTATTACCGATTTAACGATGCCGCAGCTGACCGGTGACCAGCTTGCCAGAGAAATGGTGGCGATTAATCCTGCGATTCCGATCATCATCTGCAGTGGCTTTGGCGAAAGGGTCAAGCTGGAGCAGGCGAAAGCGATCGGGGTGCGGGAGATTTTGATGAAGCCGATTACCGTAGCGGAAATATCGCACAAGGTGCGGCTGGTGTTGGACGCATCCGTCTCCGAACGGGAAAACAAAGAAGCGCCGCCGGACGTTGCATGAGCCGGTCAAGTGGTGGCGCGGTCAAATACCAGCGGACGTGTTTTCAGGCCTCTTTGTTCGGCTGATCTGATGTGCAGGCCGGTCAGCAAATAGCTTGCGCCTCTTGCATCCCCTCCTCGGACCTTCCTTGGTCGTTACAACCAAATCTACGCTGGTAATGTATCATCCAGCACCTTCCTGAGCAGGGTGGCAATCTCCTTATTCGTCATTGGTTTCATGACAAATCCCTTGATCCCGTACAGTTTTGCCTGATCTTCATTGACAAGGTTGCTGTAGCCGGTGCAGAGGATAATCGGAAGATCAGGCCGGATCTGCAACATTCGCCGGGCGAGATCCAATCCTGTCATGCCGGGCATGGTCTGATCGGTGACGACCGCGTCGAACCGATTCGGTTGACTTTGAAAGGTTTCGAGGGCCTTCAGGCTGTTGGTGCACACTGTTACCTCGTAGCCAAGTCGTTCAAGCATGATCTGACCCATTTCCGCCAGGATATTTTCGTCATCAATCAGCAGGATGCGTTCCTTGCCGACAGGAGTGAGAGCAGCAGATTGTGCATTGTGGGTAACCTTCTCGTCGGTAGCGGGAAAAAAGACCTGGAAGGTCGATCCTTTTCCAAGTTCACTTAAATAGTTAATGAAGCCGCCAGCGTTGGTGACAATGCCATGAATGATGGCCAGTCCCATGCCGGTCCCCTTGCCGACATCCTTGGTCGTGAAATACGGGTCGAAAATCTTGTCACGTATTTCCGGAGCGATACCCGGACCGGTATCGCTGACGGAGAGCATGACAAATTTTCCTGGCTGTACTCCCGGGTATTGCTGGAGGTCGTGTTGGGAGAACTCGCACCCCTGAATGGTGATTTCGAGAGTGCCGCCAGTTTGTTCCATTGCGTGGAAAGCGTTTGTGCAGAGATTCATCACGATCTGATGAACCTGGGTCGGATCGGCGAAAATTGGTTGCACGGCGGGATCGAATCGTTGCTTGATGGTGATAGTGGACGGCAGGGTCGGACGGAGGAGCTTGATCGCCTCTTTGACCATGTGGGCTGGCTCCAGAAGGATGCGTTCCGTGTTGACCTGGCGGCTGAAGGCGAGAATCTGCCTGACCAGAGCCGCGGCCCGATGACCCGCTTCAAGCACCTTGTCCAGATCCCTGGCAACCACCGATCCTCGAGGACTGGCATCTCTTGCCATCTCTGCATAACCGAGGACTGCCCCGAGGATATTGTTGAAATCGTGGGCTATGCCACCAGCCAGAGTCCCTATCGCCTGCATTTTCTGCGCCTGGGTCAGTTGTGTCTGCAGGGTCTTTCTCTCCTCCTCGGCCTGTTTGCGTTCAGTGATATCAATGTTGATGCCGAGAATACCCAGGATCTCCTCACCATCGCGGATCGGCGCCACAATATTGTGAAATTTTCGTTGTTCCCCGCCCTTGATGACGAGCGTGCAATCTTCAGAGACAATTTCTCCCGCCAAGACGCGGCGATTATTTGCCTGCCATTGTTCTAGGGTATGGTGATCAAACTGCTCATCCAAATTCTGGTCCACGGTCAAGTCACCCCAAAGATGGACGGATTCATCGCTCTGCATAATGATCCGCTGGCTGGTATCGCGCGCCCAAAAGTCAAACGGCAGGTTGCGGATCATCGCCCCGAGCAGGGCATCTTTACGCAGGAGGGCGTTCTCAGCCAGTTTACGCCCGGTTATGTCGCGCACAAAAGCCACCAACTGTTCGCTTGCATCGGGCTTGATTTGGACGCTGACTTCAACATCGATCCTGCGGCCATCTTTGCACCGGAGTCTGGACTCGAAGCGATCCTCTCCCTGCGCCATGATTTTCTCAATACGGGCTCGTATTTCATCCTCCGTTTCAAGGGCCTCCAGATCGGCTATCCGCATGGTCAGCAATTCCTGAGCATTGTAGCCTAAAATCTGGCACAAGGTCTGACTGATTTCAAGGAAACGTCCCTGGATATCCAGCACACAGAAACCGTCCAAAGCCGTATCCAGGATTTTTTTAAGCTGCTCCTCGCTTTGCAAAAGAGCTGTCTCGGCAGAACGCAGGAGGCTGTTGCCTTTCCATAATCCAAGCAGACCGAGACAACCAATCAACACATGGGCAAGCAGCAATTGCTGCCGCTGTTGTTCCGCAACTGCGGCATAGGGGGAGAAGGGCACTGAAACACTGATGCCTCCCCTGATGTCGCCTTCCTTGTAGCCTTGAGCGGCATGGCATTTGAGGCACGGCTTTTCGGTGATCAGGGGGCGCATGAACCGGAGATGCAGCTGCCCGTTTAGACTCTCCTTGGAAAGCGCTTCCTTGCCTCCTGCTTCAAAGGATCGCAGTGCTTGTGTTTCCCAAAGGTCAGCGATGTTATTGGGGTTAAGTGGGGTCAGGCTGGTAATATGGCCCAGAGCTCCATACTGTTCTCGTCCCAGGGCATGCACCTGGCGGGTCATATAGGCGGGATTGACGAGGGTCAGTCGCTTGCCGTCAGTGGTGACGAGATCCCGGTCAGGCAGATGCAACAGGTAGGGGTTGGGCGGTGTCGCCTCCGTTGGCGGGATATACACCCCGCCCTGGATGGCCGACCACCTCCGGTAGACCAAATCTTTATCATAGGAGGCCCGAGCTTCAGCTTCTGCATACATGCTTGCCGATGTGCCGATCTGGTACCAGTTCCAGCCATACGACAAACCAATCGCTGCAATCCATGCGCTGGCAATGATTCCGAACATGCGTCTTCTTGAATTTGCCGAGTACCAAGATTGTCTTTTCATTGATCTCCCCTGGGGAGTGAAGAAAGTCGGCGAAGCAAAAACTGGTTTGTTCTTATTCTTTTCTGATGCCCGCTTGGCGAGGCGATTCTTGTCACAATCGTATCCCTAACTTGTTCTGTGCTAGGTAAGACCTCAATGCCTATATGAACCCGAAACGGAATTACGTCCTTGGAACACCCGTTCTTGGGTGTTCCAAGGATGTGGCCGGATGAATGCCCCACTTCTGTGGTGCTCCCCTCCTGTTGGCTTCATTCTCTGCGTGTTTAACTTATATCTTGAATTGGTTGACGATTCCCTTGAGTTCGGCGGCCAGGTTTTGCAGGGAACCGGCATTTGATTTAACCTTTTTACTGCTATCGGCGATTTCGTTGGAAGCGATGCCGACCCCGGCGATGTCGCGGGAAATGGAGTTGGCCACGGCTGAGCTCTGGTTGACGTTTTCGTTGACCTCCTGCAAGCCCTGGGAGGCCTGGGAGATGTTGGTAGCGATTTCTTGAGTGGCCTTGGCCTGCTCGCCGACCGCTCCGGCTATGGAGCCGACAATTTCACTGACCTGGTTGATAACCTTGGTAATGGCGCCAATGTCAGCCACGGTTTCAGCGGTTGTCTGCTGCACACCGGCAATCTGCTCTTTAATATTGAGGGTAGCCGTAGCGGTCTGTTTGGCCAGTTCCTTGATTTCATTGGCGACCACCGCAAAACCCTTGCCGGCCTCACCCGCCCGGGCGGCCTCGATGGTGGCGTTGAGCGCCAACAGATTAGTCTGTTCCGAGATTTCGGTAATAGTCTCGGTGACCTTGCCGATGGCTTGGGCGGCATCACCCAACGCATCCATCTTGGTGGCGGTTTTGGCGGCCTGACCCACCGCATCGCCGGCAATATGATTGGCCTGCTCAACATTTTGCGCGATATTGCCAATGGTCGAGGTCATTTCCTCGGCAGCGCTGGCGACCATGGCGATGTTGGTCGTTGATTCTTCCATGGCGGCGGCCACATTGGTGAGATTGGCGTTCATTTGTTCGGCGGCGGCGGCTACGTTTTCGGTCTGCCGGGAGGTGTCGTCCGCTCCCAGGGCGAGTTTGTCGGCAAACCCCAGAAGGTCTTTGGACGAGCCTTCCAGTGCCTGGGTGTTGCTACTGATCTTGCCGATAATACCCTGGAGTTTTTCCATGAAGACATTCTGCCAGATGGCTAACTCGCCAATTTCATCCTTGGAGCGAACCGTAAGCCGCTTGGTCAGGTCACCCTCGCCCTTGGCAATATCCATAAGTCCGGCGACCGCCGCATTAATGGGTCTAGCGATGGCCATGGCCAGGATTGCCGCCATGAAGGCTGCGATAATGGCCGCGGTGATCAGGATCACCAGCAGGGCGATCAACGCCTTGCGATAGATGGATGTTGCTTCCTGCTGCGCATTTTCAGCATTCTTCAAACTGATCTCGGTCAGCTTGTCCAGGTTGCCCCGGGTTGTTTCAAACAGCTCGTTGGCCTTGCCCAGCGACAGGTCCAGAGCCTGCCGCCTGGCCTCAGTCTCTCCGGAGGTGCTGCTCTCCACGACCTGCCGCGAAACCGGTTCCCAGGCGGCACGGTCGCGTTCGAATTTGGCGATGAGCTCTTTTTCCTCGGGGGAGTTCACTAATCCCTTGAAAATGTTGAATCGCTCGTCGACCTGCTTGAGATTTTTATCATAATCCTTGCGCAGGGTGGCAAAGATGGGCGCCTTGGGATCGGCCGAGATCAGCGAGCGTTCGGCAACCAGCATTTGCTGCATATCGCGGTCCGCTTCGATGAGCTTGTCGATGCTTGGCAGGCTGATTGAAAAAATGTCGTTGAGATTGTGCTGAATTTGGGTCATCCCCTGATAGGCCACCCAGCCGATGCCGGTCATGAACAGCAGGATCAAGGTGAAGGTTGCAATCAGTTTGTTGCGAATCTTCATGTTTTTGAAATTCAGCATGGTCTAGCCTCCTGATGTGTGGTTGATGTCTGTTGACCAAAAGTTTTTCCCCGCCATCCTCCTGGCTAGTGATCGTGCTCGGTCCGGCAAGGTCTCATCGAGGTACACGTTCGTGGTGATCAGAGTCAGGGGGGAAATCGCAGCAGCGGTAAGATCGTCGGTCCAGCAGGATTTTCGGTGATAAGAATTGAGCGAGAAAACCTGCGCGATGGCCCAAATGCGGCAGCAAGCCGCCTCGAGCGACCGATTGAACGGCACGATGAACGAGGAGCCTCTTAGGGCGATCATCCGGTCGTCCTTCATTTTCTCCGTTTTGTCAGCCAAGGCTCCGGTTGCGGAACTCAGGTGTCATGATGTTGCGTTACTGCAATGAACCAGCTTGAGGAGTAACTCGTTTCAAAGCAGCTTTGTATCATTATAGGAGAAAAAAAGTGATTTTCAAATGCAGGCTGTTTTTTTATTGCCTGCTCTCTAAAAAGCCGCATTCCCTTCATTGGTGCACTTTCCTGGGGCGGGCGGGAAGATCGGGTTGATCTCGGTGGAGACCGGATTTTCGTTGTTCCGGCGAAACCTGTCGATCGCCCCCTGTCGCTGCCTTCTTATTCTTTTGATGCGGCCAAACCTGGGGTTCCGTTTCGATGAGCCAGAGATGGGAAATGATGCGAGCCACGGTTGGTAATAGCCGGGCAGTGGTTTTTTGTACGTTCGGTGGGCGGGACGATAGGTGAGAGCCATGCGGTTTTCTGTCAATTGATGCATCTCGCTCTTGACAGTTTCTGGATTCATCGTACATTGGGCGCCGCAACCTGTGAATGTTGCCCCACGAAACATAAGGACAGCTCTATAAACGGAACACGGTGTAAATCCGTGACGGTCCCGCCGCTGTAACTGGAAGGAAAGGCCGCTCTCCCTCAGGGGAAGCCACTGATCATCGCATGGTGATCGGGAAGGCGCGGCCGGGCAGTCTCCAGAAGTCAGAAGACGTATAGAACAGTCTTGTTGGAAGAACACGATGGTAAAGGGTTCTGTAAAGGTGATGCCGCCTTTCGGAACCTTTTTTGTTTTCCGGGGCGGGCATCCTCCATAATGAAGGAAGGAGCCATGAGAACACAAATTGAACTCGCACGGGAAAACATTCTTTCCCCCCAAATGGAAATGGTTGCCTGGGACGAAGGCCTGGATGCGGAACTCATCCGGGAGCGGGTGGCCAGGGGAGAAATCGTCATCGCCAGCAATCCATCCCGGCCCCTGCAAAAGGCGGTGGGGATCGGCACCGGTCTGCGGACCAAGGTCAACGCCTCGATCGGCACCTCGTCGGACATTTGCGACCTGGAGGCGGAAATCCGCAAGGCCCGGATCGCCGAGGAGGAAGGGGCGGACACCTTGATGGAACTTTCGGCGGGCGGCGATCTCGATCGCATCCGGAGGGAGATCATCGCCCATACCAACCTGCCGGTGGGCAATGTTCCCCTATATCAGGCCTTTAAGGAAACCGCCCGCAAGTATAAAAACCCCGCCAAGCTGGACCCGGAATTCCTCTTCGATCTGATCGAACGGCAACTGGCCGACGGCCTTAGTTTCATGGCCATCCACTGCGGCATCAACCAATACACCATCGAGAGGCTGCGCAAGCAGGGATTCCGCTATGGCGGCCTAGCCTCCAAGGGCGGGACCTTCATGGTGGCCTGGATGGATGCCACCGGCAAGGAGAATCCGCTCTATGCCCAGTTCGACCGGGTCTGCGGTCTGATGAAAAAATACGATGCCATCCTCTCACTGGGCAACGGCATCCGGGCTGGGGCCATCCACGATAGTCATGATCGGGCCCAGATGGCTGAGATGATCATCAATTGCGAACTGGCTGAGCTTGGCCGGGAAATGGGCTGTCAGATGATGGTCGAAGGCCCAGGCCATGTGCCGCTGGATGAAATCGAGGGCAACATCATGCTGGAAAAACGGATGAGCGGCAATGCCCCCTACTATGTGCTGGGGCCGCTGCCGCTCGATACCGGCGCCGGGTACGATCACATCGTCAGTGCGATCGGGGCGGCCAACTCAGCCCGCTTCGGCGCCGATCTGGTCTGCTACATCACCCCGGCGGAACATCTGGCCCTGCCGGACGAAAACGATGTCCGCGAAGGGGTGCGAGCCACCCGGCTGGCAGTGCGCATCGGCGATGTCGCCAAATACCCGGACCGGCGCGATCGGGAGAAAATGGCGGCCAAGGCCCGGCGTGACATGCGCTGGGAGGAGCTGGAACAGTACCTGATGTTCCCCCGCAAGGCCAGGGAGGTGCGCGCTCAGCGGACCCCCGAAAACAGTGACACCTGCACCATGTGCGGTGATTTTTGCGCCATGAAGAAGGGGATGGAGGTTTTTCGCAACGATATCAAAGGGGATAAACTTTCGTCCGCAAGCTAAGGCAATGCGCCTTCGACACCAAACCCATTGACGCGGTGGGCGCTCCTGCAGTCACCGGTTCGAGAAATCGGCTGCAGGAGTTTTTTTAAGGAGTGATCTATGCAAGTGTTACAAACAACGATTGCGGCAATTCGGCCACCCGATAAAGCCATCCAACAGGCAGCTTTGCAGCGGCTGGCCGATCAGGCCCGGCCTCAGGGGAGTCTCGGTGTGCTGGAGCAGGTTTCGGCCCGGCTGGCGGCGATAGCCGGCACCCTTGATGTCCGGTTGCAGAATAAAGTGATTGTCACCTGCGCCGGCGATCACGGGGTGGTCGACGAGGGGGTCAGCCTCTTTCCCCAGGAAGTCACCGCCCGGATGGTCTATAATTTTATCGCAGGCGGGGCCTCGGTCAGTGTCCTTGCCGCTCACGCTGGAGCCACGGTCAGGGTGGCGGATTTGGGGGTGAAGTATGATTTCGAGCCGGATCTGCCCATCTTCCACAAGAAAATCGGCAAGGGAACCGCCAATTTTGCCAAACGCCCGGCCATGAGCCGGGCGCAAGCGATCCGGTCCATCGAGGCGGGCATTGAAATCGTCGATCAATTGGCGGCGGAAGGCGCGATCGACCTGCTCGGCACCGGTGACATGGGCATCGGTAACACCACTGCTTCCTCGGCGGTCATCGCCGCCTTCTCGGGAATTGAGGTCAGCAAGCTCACCGGCCGGGGGACCGGTATCAGCGATGCCGCGCTGGCGCACAAGATTGTGGTGATTGAACAAGCCTTGGCGCTGCACATGCCCGATCCCGACGATCCCCTCGACGTTCTCGCTAAGGTGGGGGGGTTTGAAATAGGTGGTCTGGCCGGTCTGGTGATCGGGGCCGCCGCCCACTCCATTCCGGTGGTCTGCGACGGCCTGATTGCAACCGCCGGCGCCCTGATCGCCTGCGAACTGGCACCGCTCGCAAAGTCGTATCTGTTTGCCGGTCACAACTCGGTCGAGGCCGGCCACCGGTACATGCTGGAGCGGCTTGGCACCGCCCCCTTGCTCGATCTGCATTTCCGGCTCGGCGAGGGCACCGGGGCCGCCATGGCCATGCATTTGTTGGACGCCGCCACCCGGGTGTTGGCCGATATCAAGACCTTTGCCGAGGTGGGCATCGCCAATGCCCAAAAAAAGTGATGCTCGCGCCGCAAGGGGAGGCCGGTTTCCTTGCTTTTTCGGACCTGCTGACTGGCTATCGGCAGGCTGCCGTTCTGATGTTGGCCCATGAGGCCGGAATTTTTGCCGCAATCGGCCAGGAGGGTTGCCCTGGGCCGGAACTCTGCGCCAAGGCGGGGTGGGAGCAGGTCTATGGTGAGCGGTTTCTCCGCTGCCTGTGCAGCCTGGGTCTGCTCCAACGGGAGGAGGAACGTTATACCCTCTCCCCCTTTTCGCGGACCTATCTTGCGCCGCACGCACCGCATTACCAGGGGCAGACGCTGCTTTTTGAACGGCAGCTGCACCAATCCTGGCAGCAGTTGGCGGCCACCCTCACCGCCGGGCAACGGATTTTCGCCACCTCGGCCAAAAGCCCCGAGGCTCTGCAACAGGCCTTGGTCCTCTACCTTGGGGCCATGGACGAAGCGGCCCGCATCCGGGCGGAGGAGCTCTGGACAGCCTGGCCCATGGCCGCGCCGACGGGCACCATGCTTGATCTCGGTGCCGGTTCCGGCGCTTTGCTGGCCGCTTTCCTGGAGCAGAATCCCGGCTGGTCCGGGATTTTTTGCGATCTGCCCGAGGTGGTGGCCAGCAGCGGCCTGCATCAGCGGCTGGCAGGGTTGGCGGACCGTCTCTCCTGGTGTGCCTGCAACCTGCTGGCGGACGAACCTTCGCCATTCGATGCCATCAAGGACAACTCCTGCGACCTGGTTCTGCTCTCCAATCTCCTCCATTGCCAGGGGCCAACGGAAACCCGGCTGCTGCTGGCCAAGGCAGCGGCCAAGACCGCAGAGCAAGGTGCCGTGGTCATCCACGATTTTTGCAGCGACACCGGCTGGCGCGGGGCTCTGTACGATCTGCACATGATGCTCAACACCTATAACGGCCAGGCCTACAGCCAAGAGGAGATCGCCGCGATGGCCGCCTCTTGTGGCTTGGTTCATCGCGACTGCATCCAGCTGCCCTCCGGGTCTACCGCCCTGGTGTTTGCCCTGAAGTAGGAGGGGTCGAAAGGGGTGTGGAGCCACCGACTATCCGTCTGCCTCGGGTTCGGTTTTTAGACGCAAATAGAAGAAGGACATGGTACATCTGGCCGATTGAATAATCAGGGGCTGGCTGGATGCAAGCAATCGGGTTTAGTTCCCTGCATAACCGGATGCATGCAACCATGGCCCACCTTGCCCAAACCGATCACCAGTCACCCGTCCGCCCGGAGCGCATCGCGCTCAAAGTTTTGGGGGCGATCAGCATTTCCCATTTTCTTAACGACCTGATTCAGTCGCTGATTCCGGCGATCTATCCATTGCTCAAGGAAAGTTTTCAGCTCAGTTTCACCCAGATTGGCCTGATCACCCTGACCTTTCAGATGTCCGCCTCCTTGCTGCAACCGGTGGTCGGCCTCTATACCGATCGCCATCCCCAGCCCTATTCCCTGACCTGGGGCATGGGCTGCACCCTGATCGGCCTGATCGCCCTGTCTCTGGCGCCCAGTTACGGCCTGCTCTTGCTCGCGGTCGGCCTGGTTGGCGCCGGTTCGGCGGTCTTTCATCCCGAATCTTCGCGGGTGGCCCGCATGGCTTCGGCAGGGCACTATGGCCTGGCACAGTCGATCTTCCAGGTTGGCGGCAATGGCGGCACCTCCGCCGGACCCCTGCTGGCCGCCCTGATCGTCATTCCCCAGGGGCGGCAAAGCCTGGCCTGGTTCTCGCTGGTCGCCCTGTTGGCCATGATCATTCTCTGGCGGGTCGGCGGCTGGTATCAACAGAAGCAGTCGCAGGCGCGGCTTAAACCTCTGGTATCGGTGCAAAGGGAAAAGGGGCGGCCTTCGGCGGTCTGGCCGGTGGCTGTGCTCCTGGTGCTGATGTTTTCCAAGTTTTTTTATACCACCAGCCTGCACAGCTACCTCACCTTTTACCTGATGCACAAATTCCAGGTTCCGGTACAGGCCGCGCAGCTCCATCTGTTTGTCTTTCTCTTTGGCGTGGCCCTGGGCACCATGATGGGCGGCCCGATTGGCGACCGCATCGGCCGCAAACAGGTGATTTGGTGGTCCATCTTCGGTGCGGCCCCTTTTGCATTGGCCCTGCCGTATGCCTCGTTGTTTTGGACCGGGCCGCTGACCTTTGTCATCGGGCTCTTCATGGCCTCGGCATTTCCGGCGATGGTCGTCTATGCCCAGGAACTGTTTCCCGGCAAGGTGGGGATGATCTCCGGCCTATTTTTTGGCCTGGCTTTTGGATTGGCCGGGATCGGCGCGGCGATTTTGGGTTGGCTTGCCGATATGCACGGCATCGAGGCAGTCTATCAGCTGTGTGCTTGGCTACCCCTGTTGGGGTTGGCGGCGGTTCTGCTGCCCGACCTGCGCCAGTTGCCACATGTTGACGAATAGTCGAGGAGAAACAAAAGGATGAGCAGGGAAGAGCGGAGCGTGGAGATAGGGGCGGGGGGTAGCCTGATCGATGTGGAGGGGCGGCCGATCACGCCGCCCGAAGGGTGGGCTTTTCTTCCGGCGGGCGATGCCGGCCTGACCCGCAAGGTGACGGCCCAAACCGGATTCTGGCGGGTGCGGACCCGAATGGGACGGCGGATGATCTCTAAGGGGATCTGGGCTCAGGCGGTGATTATTGCCGAGGCGCGGCGGGAAGTGGAAGCGCTGCGCACCACCGAGGCCTATCAAAAGAAACGGACCGGTGACCGGCAGCGGCGGCAACGGCAACAGGCCGAGTACGAAGGGGAGTTTTGTCAGGCGGTGCGCGGATTCCTTGCCTTTGCCCCGCAGTATGCGGAATTGGAACGGGCCATGGCCGAGGCCGTGACCCTTCATGCCGTGCCCGTGGGCAGCGGCACGGTGGCGCGGACCGCCATGATTCCCCTCGAGGAACGGGCCGCGAAGGCGGTGATTGCCTGGATGCGGCACCGGACCACCGCTTATGATTCGATGCAGATAGCCCGAATCAAGGGGGAACGACGGCAGGTGCGCCGGATGCTGGCCCAGCGCTCGGTGGAACTGCTCCGCGCCTACCGCGAGGGAGGGACGATTGGCCTGGACTGCCCATTGCAAGGGGCTCTGGGTCTTGCGGCCGCAGCGGAGCAAAACCTGTAGGCTGCCCATTCGATGCATGGGTTCTGAAGGATTGAGGAATCTTGTTGCGCCCAACATCTTGCTGATGGCACGGAGCAGCCGGACCATGGGGCGCCGCCCAAACACAAGCGTTCTGCCCCGTCAAACTGTTCAGATTCTAAAGACACCCACCAGTTTGCTCAGTTCAAGCGCCATCTTGAGCATTTCGTCGGCACTCTCCTTAATGTGCTCGCTGCTTTTTGAGATCTCAAGCGAGGCATTATTGACCTGAACAATATCCTTGGCAATGGAGTCCGCCACTACGGAACTCTGACTGACGTTCTCGTTCACCTCCTGCAGCCCTTGACTCGCCTGTTCGATATTCTTGGCGATTTCCTCGGTGGCGGCCGACTGTTCGGTCACCGCCGAGGCGATGGTAGCCACGATGGCGTTGACATTGTCGATGACCCCGGTGATTTCTTTGATTTCCTTGATGGTGTCCCCGGCAGTTCCTTGCACCCCGGCGATCTGTTCTTTGATGTCCAGGGTAGCGGCGGCGGTCTGTTTGGCCAGTTCCTTGATTTCGTTGGCAACTACCGCGAAGCCCTTACCCGCCTCACCGGCGCGGGCCGCCTCGATGGTGGCATTGAGCGCCAGCAGATTGGTCTGTTCGGAGATTTCGGTGATAGCCTCGGTCACCCTGTTGATTGCCTGGGCGGCCTGTCCGAGTTCGGTCATCTTGGCGGAGGCGACCTCGGCCTTGCGCACCGCCTGTTCGGAGATGACCCTGGCCCGTTCGGCGTTGCCGGCGATTTCGTTGATGGTGGCGTTCATTTCCTCCGCCGCGCTGGCGACCATCGCGGTGTTGGTCGAGGACTCCTCCATGGCGGCGGCGACATTATTCAGGTTGGTGGTCATTTCCTCAGTGGCGGCGGCCACGGCATTGCTCCGCTCCGAACTTTCCCTGGCATTGTCCGACATGTCGCGGGCCACCTTGGCCAAGCTGTTGGAGGCCCCTTCCACCTGATTGCTGTTGGCGACCACGCCTTTGATGATGCCCTGCAGTTTTTCGATGAAGAGGTTGAAGCCCGTGCCCAGTTCGCCGATTTCGTCCTTGGTGTTGACCTCAAGGCGCCGGGTCAGATCTCCCTCGCCTTGGGCGATATCCTTCAGGCTTTCGACGACCCGATGCAGCGGGCGAACGATACCAAAGGCAATTATCAGGATAATGGAGATAATGACCGCGAAAATAATCCCGGCGCTTATGGCCATCGTTATCAGCGATGCGCGGACCTGGCCGTTCATCTCGCTGGCCATGGCTTGGACATAGGTGTCGATATTGTCGATATAAACTCCTGTGCCAATCCACATCCGCGTTCCGGGGATCATCTCGGCATACCCCAACTTGGGTGTATCCTGATTACCCGGTGGTTTGGGAAAGACGTATTGGACAAATCCTCCGCCCTTAGCGGCCTGATCCATCAGCTCTTTGACGAAGTAGACGCCGTTTTTATCCTTGGTGTCGCCCAGATCCTTGCCTTGTTTTGCCTTGGCAGGCGGCAGAGCTATGTTGATCGTATTTTCATAAACAAAATAATAACCGGATTGATCCCCCTCGAACCGGATATCGTCCATCATCTTGCGAACCATTTCGATTTTTTTCTGTTGGTCGTCGATGCCTTCGATGGCGTGGCCTACGGCAAGAGCCGCTGTGTGGGTCGCAACCTGCAGTTTGGCCTTCTGATCCTCAAGCATGACCGCGCCGGTTTTTTCCAGGCCCATGTCTCGGACTTTATGGCTGTTGGCCACGGCAAACCACATCATCAGGCTGAAGAGGAAGAAAATTGAAAGGATGACCAGATACATTCTTTTTTTCACCGATAATCGATTCAACATGATGCCTCCTTTCAGGTTTTGCTGCGCGCAATAGGATGGGGCGAAAAAAGTATTTGTTTCTAGTTCAGGATATAGGGAAGGTCAGGCAGTTGTCAAATTTCTATTTATGATCCTGGTCCTGCTGCCCGATCTACGAAGACGACCGGCTGAGGAGTGAAAACCGGCCCAGCGACAGTGAACCCGCTTCTATAGTCGCCACTTTTTTCCATGGTGTTTTGCGCGGAAATACCCTATGTTTTGACAAATATTCCCCTGAAATCGAGCCCAGGAGGTGCGCTATGCTGACCGGAAAATATCGTGATTTTTTTCGCAGGATCAAGACCACCATACCCACCGACCGGCTCGTCACCGACCCGCTGCGGACCATCGCCTACGGCACCGACGCCAGCTTCTACCGCCTGATCCCCAAGATCGTCATCAACGCCGAGAATGAGCTTGAGGTGCAACGCATCCTGCGTGAGGCGGGCAAGCTGGAACTGCCGGTCACCTTCCGGGCTGCCGGTACCAGTCTGTCGGGCCAGGCCATCACCGATTCCATCCTGGTCCGCATGGGCATGGGATGGAACGGCTACCGGGTTTTTGACCAGGCCAACAAAATCCGCTTGCAGCCGGGCATGATCGGCAGCCACGCCAACCGTATCCTCGCCGAGTTCGATCGCAAGATCGGCCCGGACCCCGCCTCGATCGACAGCGCCAAGATCGGCGGCATCCTGGCCAACAATGCCAGCGGCATGTGCTGCGGCGTGGAACAGAACAGCTACCGCACTCTGGACTCGATGCGCATCATCCTGGCCGACGGCACGGTTGTCGACACCGCCGACGACAAGAGCCGGGCCGCTTTCCGCCGCAGCCATGGCCACCTGCTCGACGGCCTGGCCGGCCTGCGCGACCGGGTGATGGCCGACACAGAACTGGCCGAGCGTATTCGCTATAAATTCAAAATCAAGAACACCACCGGCTACAGCCTCAATGCCCTGGTCGATTTCGACGATCCCTTCGACATCATGCAGCACCTGATGATCGGCTCAGAAGGTACGCTCGGGTTCATTGCCGAGGTGGTCTACAAGACCGTCATCGAGCACCGCCACAAAGCCAGCGCCCTGATGTACTTTCCCGATATCCGTACCGCCTGCGAGGCAACGATCATTCTCAAACAGCAGCCGGTGTCGGCCGCCGAATTGATGGACCGGGCCAGCCTGGCCTCGGTGACCGGCAAACCAGGCATGCCCGAGTTTCTCGGAGAACTGGCGCCGGGTGTTACCGCTATCCTGGTGGAAACCCGGGCCGAGACCGCCGAGACCCTGAACGCGCAAATCGACCAGATCAAAGGGGCTCTGGCTGGCCTGGAGACGGTGCGGCCCATCGAATTCACCGCCATCCCCGACGAATTCAACCAACTGTGGAAGATCCGCAAAGGGTTGTTTCCGGCGGTGGGCGCAGTCCGGCGGACCGGCACCACGGTCATCATCGAGGACGTGGCTTTTCCCATCGAGCACCTAGCCAACGCCACCCTCGATCTTCAGGAACTGTTGCTGCGCTACCAGTATACCGAGGCCATCATCTTCGGCCACGCCCTGGCCGGCAACCTCCACTTTGTCTTCACCCAGGATTTTTCCGCAGAGGCCGAGGTGGTGCGCTACCGCGATTTGATGGACGACGTGGTCAAGATGGTGCTGGAAAAATACGATGGATCGCTCAAGGCGGAGCACGGCACCGGCCGCAACATGGCGCCCTTTGTGGAGAAGGAATGGGGTGAAGCAGCCTTCGGCCTGATGAAGACGATCAAACAGTTGTTCGATCCCAAGGGGTTGCTCAACCCCGGCGTGATCATCAACAGCGACCTGGAGGCGCACGTCAAGAACCTCAAGCCGCTGCCGCCCACCCACGAGCTGGTGGACAAATGCATCGAATGCGGCTTCTGTGAGCCGATCTGCCCGTCGAAAAACCTGACTTTCACCCCCCGGCAGCGGATCGTCGGGCGGCGGGAGATCAGCCGACGGATGTCCGGTGGCCGGGGCGAGGTGCCGTTGAAACGATTGGTGCGATCCTACCAGTATCCGGCCATGGACACCTGCGCCGCCGATGGTCTCTGCTCGACCCTGTGCCCGGTGGGTATCGATACCGGCAAGATGATCAAGGCCCTACGCGAGGAGGCCCATGGTCAACTGGCGGCTGCGGTTGCCTGCTGGACCGCCGATCATTTCAAGGCAGTGGCTGGAACCGCGGCCGGTGTGCTCAATACGGTCGACCGGGTGCACAAGCTTACCGGCACGCCCTTCATGGAGACCGTGACCGAGGCGGTGCACAAGGGAACGGGCGGGGTGGTGCCGCAGTGGAATCGGGCCATGCCCACTGGATCGCCCAAAGTTAAGGTAGAGGCGGCGACTGCTGGCCAGACTTTGTCCGTGGTCTATTTTCCCAGTTGCGCCAGCCGGGCCATGGGCGGACCGGACCGAGAGGAAACCGAACGGCGCGCGCTGCCGCAGCAGACCCTCTCGGTGCTCAAGAAGGCCGGCTGCACCGTTCTTCTGCCAGGGAACCTGGGCAGCCTCTGCTGCGGCCAGGCCTTCGAAAGCAAGGGCTTCAGGTTGCAGGCCGACCGCAAGGCCGATGAGTTGAGCGATGCCCTGCTCTTGGCCTCGCAGAACGGCGCTCTCCCCATCCTCTGCGACACCAGCCCTTGCCTGATGCGGATGCGGAATACCTTGGACAAACGGTTGCAGCTTTTCGAACCGGTGGAATTTATCCTCCAGTTCCTCAAGGACCGGCTTCAATTCAACCGTAAGCAAACAAAAATCGCCCTCCATGCCACGTGCAGCACCCGCAAGATGGGCCTGGATGTCAAACTCAAGGAATTGGCCCTGCTGTGTGCTACCGAGGTGGTGGTGCCGGAAAATATTTTCTGCTGCGGTTTTGCCGGCGACCGGGGGTTCAACTTCCCGGAGCTGAACGAATCGGCCCTCCATGGCCTGGCTGACCAAGTGCACGGCTGTGAGGCCGGTTACTCCACCAGCAAGACCTGCGAGATCGGGTTGACCCTCCACGGTCACATCCCCTACCGTTCGATTTTTGCCCTGGTGGATGAGGTCACCTCGCCCCTGGCGGAATAAAACAAGGCGGTCCGCAGAAGGACCGCCTTGCCGTTTTTAGCCTGTGGGGATGTCTCACCTTGCAAAGCAACCCCTCAAGGTGAGAAAAATGAAGTTGGCTTTGCTTACATCGAACGCCGGTACTGGCCGCCCACCTCGTAGAGGGCCTCGGTAATCTGGCCGAGCGAGCAGACGCGCACCGCATCGATCAGGTCGGCAAAGACATTACCGTTGTTGATCACCGTCTGCCGGAGCCGCTCCAGCATTGGTCCGGCTGCCTCCTTGTTTTGTGCCTGAAAGTCGCGCAGCCGCTTGATCTGCGACTGTTTTTCCTCTTCGGTGGACCGGGCCAGTTCGATCTCGATCGGGGTCTCGCCCTTGGGATTGCGGAAGGTGTTGACCCCGATGATCGGGTAGGAGCCGTCGTGCTTCTTGTGCTCGTAGTAGAGCGATTCCTCCTGAATCTTGCTGCGCTGGTAGCCGGTCTCCATGGCGCCCAGCACCCCTCCCCGCGAGGCAATGGCCTCGAACTCCTTCAACACCGCCTCCTCGACCAGATCGGTCAATTCCTCGATGAGAAAAGCCCCCTGGTTGGGATTCTCATTCATGGCCAGACCCCATTCGCGGTTGATGATCAACTGAATGGCCATGGCCCGCCGCACCGATTCCTCGGTCGGGGTGGTGATCGCCTCGTCGTAGGCGTTGGTATGGAGGCTGTTGCAGTTGTCGTAGATGGCGATCAGGGCCTGGAGGGTGGTGCGGATGTCGTTGAAGGCCATCTCCTGGGCGTGCAGGGTGCGGCCCGAGGTCTGGATATGATACTTCAGCTTTTGCGACCGCTCGTTGCCATTGTACTTGTTTTTCATGGCCACCGCCCAGATGCGGCGGGCCACCCGGCCAATCACCGAATATTCGGGTTCCATGCCGTTGGAGAAGAAGAAGCTGAGGTTGGGGGCAAAATCGTCGATGTGCATGCCGCGCGCCAGATACGCCTCGACGTAGGTGAAGCCATTGGCCAGGGTGAAGGCCAGCTGCGAGATCGGGTTGGCCCCGGCCTCGGCGATATGATAGCCGGAGATGGAGACCGAATAAAAATTGCGTACCTGGTGGGCAACAAAATACTCCTGGATATCGCCCATCATCTTGAGGGCGAACTCGGTGGAGAAGATGCAGGTGTTCTGGCCCTGATCTTCCTTGAGAATATCGGCCTGGACCGTGCCGCGCACCGTGGAGAAGACCCGGCAACGGATTTCCGCCGTTTCCTCCACTGTGGGCTGGCGGCCGTTGGCAGCGACAAACTGATCGATTTGCTGATCCAAGGCGGTGTTGAAGAAGCAGGCCAGAATGATCGGTGCCGGGCCATTGATGGTCATCGAGACCGAAGTGGTCGGAGCGCAGAGGTCAAAGCCGCTGTACAAGACCTTCATGTCATCCAAGGTGGCGATGGAAACGCCCGAGTTGCCGATCTTGCCGTAGATGTCCGGCCTTTCGTCCGGATCGCAGCCGTAGAGGGTCACCGAGTCAAAGGCGGTGGAGAGGCGATGCGCCGGCATGCCCTCGCTGACCTGCTTGAAGCGGCGGTTGGTGCGGAAGGCATCGCCCTCGCCCGCAAACATCCGGGTGGGGTCCTCGTTCTCGCGCTTGAAGGGGAAGACGCCAGCGGTGTAGGGGAAGAAACCGGGGACGTTTTCCCTCATCAGAAAGCGCAGGATCTCGCCCTCATCGTGGTAGCGCGGCAGGTAGACTTTGCGGATGGTGGAGCCGGAGAGCGAGGTGCGGGTTAACTGGGTGCGGATTTTTTTGTCGCGGATGGTGACCACATGCTCGTCTCCCGCATACTGCTTGACCAGCTCCGGCCAGCGGTCGAGCATTTTCTTGGCCTGAGGGTCGAGTTCGTCCTCCTTCGAGTCGAGCAGTTCATCAAAGCTGGCTACCGGCTTGCCGCAGATCGAAAACAGGCCTTTGGCTGCTTCCAGGGACTGGCGTTCGCGGGCTTTTTTCACCTGGGTCTCGACATGGGAATGGTATCCCCGCACGCAATCGGCGATTTCGGCCAGGTAGCGGGTGCGTTCCGCCGGCACGATGGCCCGGTCGCTGGCCGATTTGGGAATCGCAACCTGCGGCAAGCGGCCTGGTTTGAGCGCAAGCCCCAGTTCCCGCAGGGTCGGCACCATGGCCTGAAAGAGTGCGGTCACCCCTTCATCATTGAAACGGGCGGCGATGGTGGGGAAGACCGGCATGCTCTCCACCGGCGAGCCAAAGGCCTCGTGGTTGCGTTGGTATTGCTTGCGCACGTCGCGCAGGGCATCCTCGGCGCCGCTGCGGTCGAATTTGTTAATCGCCACGAAATGGGCGAAATCGAGCATGTCGATTTTTTCCAACTGCGAGGCTGCCCCGAATTCCGGGGTCATCACATAGAGGGAGACATCGACATAGGGCACAATGGCGGCATTGCCCTGGCCGATGCCCGAAGTCTCAACGATGATCAGGTCGAATCCGGACAGCTTGCATGCGGCGATCACCTCGGGCAGGGCGGCGGAGATTTCCGAACCGGTTTCCCGGGTGGCCAGCGAGCGCATGTAGATGTTGGGGTGCTCGATGGCGTTCATGCGGATGCGGTCGCCGAGCAGGGCGCCGCCGGTGCGCTTGCGCGAGGGGTCGATGCTGATGATCGCCAGCTTAAGTGCATCCTCCTGGTCGAGGCGCAAGCGGCGGACCAGTTCGTCGGTGAGCGAGGACTTGCCCGCGCCGCCGGTCCCGGTAATGCCAAGCACCGGCGTCCGGCGTTCGGCGGCGGCTTCCACTATTGCCTGTCGCAGTGTTTCGGGAAATTCGCCGTTTTCCAGGCCGGTGATGGTCCGGGCCAGCAGCCGGCGGTTGCCGCCTGGCAACAGTTCGAGCACTTCTTCGGCCGTATTGGCGGGGAGCGGGGGCAGATCGACGTCCGCCATCTCGACCACCTCGTTGATCATCCCCTGCAAACCCATTCGCTGGCCGTCTTCCGGGGTGTAAATACGGCTCACTCCGTAGCCGTGCAGCTCGCTCAGTTCCTCGGGCACGATCACGCCCCCGCCGCCGCCGAACACCTTTATGTTGTCGCCGCCGCCCGCTTTGAGCAGGTCAATCATGTACTTGAAAAATTCGACATGGCCTCCCTGATAGGAGGTGATCGCGATACCATGCGCATCTTCCTGGAGCGCGGCGTTGACAATCTCCTGCACCGAACGGTTGTGGCCTAGATGAATGACTTCTGTCCCGGTGGACTGGAGAATGCGGCGCATGATATTGATGGTGGCATCGTGGCCATCGAACAGCGAGGCGGCGGTGACGAAGCGAACCTTGTGCGTGGGTTTGTACAGCGCTTTCTGAGCGGGAGGGGTGGACGGCATTGCAGATCTCCTTGCAAAAGTTGAGAGAAAATCAACTGGCAACGTGCCAGATGAAAGGTCGATCTAACTTCAGGGAGAACAAAAGGGGGGTGCGGTGAGAGTAAAGCACCAATATGAAATAATCAAAACAAATCTGGTGTGTTTGGGCGGTAAGCAGAGAAAATAATTCTGGCGCTGTTGCCACAGGAGAGCGCCAAGGCAGCGGGCAGTGGAGCAGTGGGCAATGGTACGACAATGAAGGACAGTATGGGAAGGAGCGCGAGCATGCGCTCTTCCGCAATGCCAGGGCAGGAGGGGCGGCGTGAAGGCGTTTACGGCTTCTCGCCGGAGGTCGTAGCCCGTAGACGCTTGGCCTCCTTGTATAACTCGGCGAACCCCAAAGGCGATACCTGGAACGTCTTGTCGAGACTGGCGGTCGCCAGCTTGGTTCCATCCGGGCTGAACGCCACAGCGGTCACGGCATTTTTATGGACAGTGATCGTTTTTACGAGCGTGTTCTTGGCGGTGTCGTAAATCCGGACCGAGGCGTCGTTGCAGGCAACGGCGAGCTGCCCGCCGTCGCGGCTATAAGCAAGCGCACCGCAATACCCGACATCTTCCATGATGAGGGTTGCGTTGGGTTTGGAATGCGGCCGCTCGAAGGCTTCCACCGGCCACAAATACACAAAGCGGCGCGCGAGGGCGGCGATGACCTTCCCGTCAGGGCTAAAGGCGATGTCGGTGATGCGCTTAGAGCGCTCACTCTCGTCATCCGCCAGGTCAATCGTGCCGATATTTTTTCCGGCAACATCCCACAGCTGCAGCTTGCCATCCCACCCCCCGGTCGCCCACTGGCCTCGCTGCGGGTGGAAAACAAGGGCGGAGGCCTGGGTCGTCGGTTTCTCGCTGTTGTGGGGCATGGGGCGCGCCGTGTTTTGGATGTTTGGACTTTCGAGGTTGTACAGCCAGATGGCGCCGTCGGCACCCGCGCTGGCCAGGTGTTTGCCGTCGGCACTGAACCCCACTCCCCTGAGCTGATCTGCATGGTTCTTCAAGGTGACGACCGCTCTGCCTGTGTCGACATTCCAGAGGGTGAGGTCGTTGTCAAAGCCGGCGGTAGCCAGCAGGGTACCCGCCGGGTTGAAAGCGAGGTGGTAGACCTGGTCCGTGTGACCTCGCAGGGTGTGCCGCAAGCGGGGTGCGCCCTTGGAGAGATCCCATAGTTTGGCCGTCCGATCGACACTGCCCGTGGCCAGGGTTTTCCCATCGGGACTGAACGCAATACTCGTGACAGCTGTTGTGTGTCCTTCGATATTCCAGAACTTCACGGTTTTGTCACGACTGGCGGTGGCAACATGATGACCGTCGGGGCTGAACTTGACGGCCTCCACGAAACCTTCGTGACCTACCAGGGTAAGGAGGTTTTCGCCTGTCGCGGTGTCCCAAATCTTTGCCGTGTTATCGCCGCTGGCGCTGGCGATGCGCCTGCCATCGGGGCTGGTGGCAATATTGCGGACGCGATCACTATGGCCAGCGAGGATGCGTTCGGACCAGCGGATATCCGCGAGCCCTTGCGAAGAGACCTTATCCTCTGGCGCACTCGGTTCGTTGTTTTTTGTGACAAGTCGCTCCAGGGTATCCATGGCCGGTTGCCACACCCGTACCCAACTGTCACGGCTGGCGGTCACCAGCGATTGTCCGTCCGGCGTGAACGCCACGGCATCGCTGGCAATGTTAATGGGGACGCGCAGAATCTCTTTGCCGGTCTTGATGTTCCAGACAACCGACGTCGATGTCTGGTCACCTCCGCCTTGTTGCACGCAAGCAGTTGCCAGGCTGGAACCGTCGGGACTGAATGCGAGGCCCATGACCCATGCACCGGCCACGTCGATGGTGGTTACCGGTTCAGGCTTTGCGCTGAGACGGGTGAGGTCCCACACCTTGATCATACGCGCTTTGCGATTGCCGTTACCGGCAGTGGCCAGGAGACTGCCATCCCGGCTGACGGCAAAGGCGCCGTAAATGGGGCTCCCCTGGATAAAAGAGCAAAGCGGTGCTTTTGGGTCGTCGAGGGTCCAGAGGTACGCGGTGTCGTTCGCAACGGTTACCAGCCGGTTTTGCTGCGGGAGAAAAGCAACGTCGCGAACCCACTCGCTATGCGATAAGACGGGTTGTTTTGCGCGCGGATATCCGGTCGAGATATCCCAGATCCTGACGTTCTTGTCCCTGCCGGCGGTAGCAAGCTCGCGGCCATCAGGGCTGAAGGCGATGTCGGACACCCAGTTGTCAGTCGGCAGCGTCCATTCGAGCCGCCATGCCTGGATAACCTGCCGCAAAGCGTCCTCGGCCGCTGGCGCCGACCGCAAGCCGAGGCTGTCCGCCGTTAGTGGCGACAACCAGAAGGGCACGGTTGTCTCGACTGCTTCCAGGGCAAGATCGAGCCCTCGCCGTGCATCGGAAGACGCAGTGTAGAGGGATTCGGCCGCTTTCTGATTTGCTTTGGAACGGAGTCCCTCCCAGGTGGCGAAGACCCAGCCAGCGATGGCGATCAGGGTCATTGTTGTCAACGCGAAGAGCCACCGGCGAAGGGCACGTCTTCCCGCCTGTTCTCGGGCCTCTTTGACGGCACGGGCCCGCTTCTGGTCATCGACATAGCGGCGCTGCCAGTCGAGAATGGCGGGAGCGAGCACATCGTGATAGATTTCGTACCGGGTCTCATCCGGATTATCGGGCGCCGCCGAAACCGTGCGCAGGATGCGGTCCCGGGAAAGCGCCTCTAAAACGGCCGGCACCCTTGGGGCGAGGTCCCCTGCCCAGCGGCCGAGGTCCACCCCGCTGCATGCCACCTTGCTCCCGGTCGGGGTGACCAGGCGATCGAAAAAGCTGGCGCAGACAGCCTGGCAGGCTGCTTCGAGCCGGGACATGACGTCGTCGAGATGGGTGCGGACAATTTCCTTGGCGCCTTTGAGACGATCCATGGTTTCGCGACGCAGGGCGTTCGAACCCGCGTTCGTCTCCTCAGCCCAGAGACGGACCATGACCAGTTGGAGAAAGGGAGCTTCGACAGCCTCGTCTTCCGAGGGCGAAGTGCCGCTGCCGCCATGGCGTTTGGCGGCAACCTGGCCGCTCTGGACCTGCCGGATCAATTCATCGACCAGCTCATCCTCGATTTGCATGGGCGGCCCGTCTGCCGCGTGCTTGCTGTTCCAGACCTCCAAAGGTCGACGGATCGCCACCGCGGCCCCGGCTGCGTCAAGATGCTTCAGGATGAGACGGTTGCTCAGCAGGTTGGGAATGCGTTCCTGAAATCGATCAAGCTTGGACAGGCCATCGTCGCGCAACGCCAGGAGGAAGCCGACATCGACATCGTCGCGGTTCACGGCGCGCGCGAACTGGGCCTCGAATGAGCTTGGATCGGTTGATTTCGGGTGATAGAGGAAGTACTCCTCGAACTGGTCCAAGATGACCAGGAGGGTCTCATGGGCCGCCTCGGCGCAGGCCCGCAGCACTTCATCGAAGGGCAGGGATTCCGCAGGTTTGGGTTGATCGACATCGAGTTTCCATACCGCGTCGATGCAGGCACGAGTGAGCGCAGTCTGGAAGTCGCTGCTGGCCCAGTCGCGGAAAATGACGACCGGGGTTTTCGGCCGCTCCCGGCGCAACTGCGGAATAACGCCCGCCATGAGGACCGAACTCTTGCCGACACCGCTTGCGCCATACAGAATCGTCAGGGGTGAGGACAGCAGATTGGAAATAATGATCCGCTGATCACGCTCCCGGCCAAAGAAGAATTCGCGGTCAGCCTCTTCGAATGGCTGAAGACCAACATAGGGGCAAAGTCTTTGGGGCTCATCATGAACGGTCATTTCGTCATCCTCGCGCGCAACGTCTCAACGAATTCGTCGATGCTGACGGCATAGGGATATACGCCGCGCTTCTGCCAGAACTTGATTTCAAGCTCCGAGAATTCCTCATCTATAGCCCACGAGGGGATCTCGTCCTCGTCATCGGCGGCGGACCGCTTGGCGAAAAAGCGGTTCAGGCTGCGCAGGATGGTGCGGAAGTTCCAGTCATGCAGGCTATAACCGAGGAACAAAAGGCTGCGATCGCGACAGTGCGTCGAGAAGAGGGAAGGAATGGCTGACTTGCTCGCAATGCGCGAGAGGAACTCGACATAATCCATTTCGGTGATGACAAAGCTGTCCCACTCGTCCGTCTGGGGCAGAATCGAACCGTGCATCTTGAAGATGACGCTGGTGGTCGCGAGATCAATATCCAAGGCATTGGGTGCGGGCGCTTCTGGTACGGTCGCGCCGTGCGGCCACCAGAGAATGGCGTTGGCAAGATCCTTGCGGTCGGCGGGATAGACCACCAGATCGTATGGCTTTCCGGCGGCGCGAAAGGCACGCTCGATCTGAGCGTCGTAATTGGCGGTGACGATCAGCAGTGGTTTGGTGATTTCCGCCAGAAAACGGTAGAGGGATGGAATGGCGGCGTTGGCGATGGCTTCTGAGCCGAGGACTTGCCGCAGCCGTTCGCGGAGGGTGGCCCGCGTCTGGAAGGCCTCGTAATAGGAAGCGACTTCTGAGAGGTGATTGTTTTCTTCCTTGGAGGGGAAACCGGCATCTTGGGCCAGAAAATTCGACAGTTCCACGCCGCTGGGCAGGAACTCGGGAGCCTCCGGGTTCCAGCGGGCGCCTGCGGTGCGCCCGCAATTGCTGACAGCTGTTCCGATGATAGGAACAACCTGGCCCGCGTTCAGGGCCGTGGCGATGACGCTGTAGGGCGGGGGAGCCTTGATTTTGGCAGGGCGTTCTCCAGTCTTCTGGGCGTTGAGACGGTGCTCGATGAAGGTCCGGAGATCGAGCCGCAGCCGGTCACGGAACTCTTGCGGCGTTTCGTACTCCGCAAAACCACCTGTCAACGAACCGTCTGCGCGACGAAACTGGCCAAAAAAATGTTCTACTCTTCTGAACTGCTGAACCTTGCTGTCGAATTCCTGGTCGGTGGGATCGAAAACGACCTTGGCCTTGCGCCGGTAGACGAGAATGTGCGGCTGGGGCTTTGCAGTGATCGCATTTTCGTACTCCCACTCGGTTCCTGAGAGATATGGACTACCATCAGGCTTCTTGTATGTGTCCGGAAGAGGGGTTCCGAGGCGCGACCACAGAATGACGATGACCGCGTCGCACTCAGACGGCTTGGCTAGGCCCTGATTGACGGCCTCCTGCGGCGTCAGGGCGGCCGGCATCGCAACCGGCGCGTTCGGGTCGTCCCAGCTCATCGCCTCACAGGTGATTTGACCGCGCAGCAACGGGTCTTTTGGCAATTCCTGCTCGATTACTTGGCGCGCAAAAGTGCGTTCGTCGGGGACATCTCCTGGTGACGAAAGGAAGAAGCGCAGGTGCATTTCAGAGTTCCTCGCTCAGGTGTTCTTTCGTGGTATTGGATATTTTGTCTTTATATTGCGTATGGTTAATATGGATTTTCAAGAAAGGAGATCTTTTAATTCTTCCTGGGTAAGGAGTGAAGTGGGGCCTTGCAGGCGTCTATCGGTAGTATGTCGGCGATCTGTATTTTTTCTGCGGTCGACGCCTAATCGAGGATGGACAAGCGACCGGAGCCATTCTTTTAGCTTGCTGGGGTGTTTTACTGGAGCCAACCGGTAGTCATGACGTCTTTCCTGCAAGGATCGCCGGTCATTTTTTTTTCTGCGATCAGAATGGACGGCTCGTCTTTCAATAGAGGTGGAATGCTCCTCGATTTGGCTGTTTTCAGGTGTTGAAAGATGGGTACTCATCAGTTATCAATATTCGAATAATAATCGGATTATTGTTTAATTATTGAATAATGTTAAGCCCATGAATGAATAGGGGGCAATGGGGTAAAAATAAAGATAAAATGGATAGGAAATATATCTATGGTATCGTGTGTATTCACGGTGATCGAAGTCGGTCTGTACAAGAAATAGAATGTGCCGCCCACGGTCTCTCTAAGGGAAAGGATCGGGAAATTAAAGATATCATGTTTTTAACATGCCCGCAACAGCTGGACCATCGAACAACCCGCGGCCTTGGGCTTCGCGAGGCCATCTCCTCCTCGCTTCTCCAGGAAAGTGATGACAAGTGGTTGCATTCCACGGAAAGGGTGCATTGAGCGATCGGAGTGAAGGAATGGAAGAGAATGCGGAAGGGCTGGTACAAAGGGAGCAGGGGACCATGCATCTGGTGGAGATGCCTGGGCTCCAGTTAATGCAGGCCAGTTTCCGTAATCAGACCTTCCCCAGGCACAGTCACGACGGCTACGGGGTTGGGGTGATTGAGCAGGGGGCGCTCAGTTTTTACTACCGGGGCGAGAACGTGGTAGCCCCGGCGGGCCGGATCAACACCGTCAATCCCGACGAGGTCCATACCGGGCAGGCAGCTGGCGAGCAGGGGTGGACCTACCGGATGTTCTACTTTTCCGCGGACTTTCTGCAACGGATGAGTCAGGATATCTTTGGGCTTCCGATCTCCTTGCCCTTTTTCACCGACGGGGTGATTGACGATCCTGAGCTTGCCAGGCAGATCCAGCAGGTGCATGGGCTACTCTGCCACCAGAAGGTGGCCCGGCTGGAAAAGGAATCGATTGCGCTGGCGATGTTTTCCCGGCTGATTAGCCGCCATACCTATGCGCCGCCAGCCATTGGCCGCGCGGGCAATGAACAGCCGTCTATCTGCCGGGTAATCGAATATCTCGACGCCCACTGCGCCGAGGATGTTACCGTTGCGACCCTGGCAGGGATCGCCTGTCTCAGTCCCTATCATTTTATCCGCGTCTTTTCCCGGCAGACCGGACTCACCCCGCACTCCTGGCTGATGCAGTTGCGGACCCGCAAGGCCAGGGAACTACTCCGCCTTGGGCTACCCATCGCCGATGCGGCCGCGCAAACCGGCTTTGCCGACCAGAGTCATCTCACCAAAACCTTCAAACGCATTTTGGGCTACACGCCCGGTCAACTCCGCAATTCCGTACAAGACACCTGAAGACTTTTCATTGTAGAGTCGCCGTCC
>Ga0074197_1000379_pt1 | contig 58767 bp, 51 predicted proteins | sample EPASupsiteSAE305_FD_64526 | JGI IMG/M metagenome (GOLD analysis project Ga0074197, IMG submission 64526) | Bioremediated contaminated groundwater microbial communities from EPA Superfund site, New Mexico - SAE3-05 reassembly with SPADES | ecosystem: Environmental > Aquatic > Deep subsurface >... | reverse complement strand
GTTTCGTGTACCCCACGGCTTTGTGCGGGGCACTGGGCGCACCCCCTCCCCCTCCTCTCCTTCGATGCTGGCAAAGAGCGTCCCCGACCTGGACTTTCTGTGCGGGCGCGCGGCCCCCCCCGCCGAGAGCCTTGTTTCCATGGGAGGCTTGCGCTGGTTCAGAGAGGAAAACGCGCCGGCCGGCGCGCCTGAACGCTGCCTGCAAGGCTGCCCTCACGCCTCGGCCTGTCCGTGGTATGCTCCCGACCTCTATCTCACCGAAAACACGGACTGGCCCACGTCGGTCATCAGCGATGACAAGAGCCTTGCCGCCCGGAGGCGGGCCCTCGAGGAAGGTCCATACGGACGCTGCGTGTACCGCTGCGACAATGATGTCGCGGACCATCAGGACGTCCTCATTCGCTTCAGGAACGGCGTCAGCGCTTCTTTCAGCATGAATGCCCTGACGTATGACAAGACGAGAGTGATCCAGGTGACAGGCTCGGAGGGAGAAATAATCGGCGATCTCGATGGGGGCTGGCTGGAGGTGCGCGGCTTTCTGCGCGGCGAAAGGGAGCGCATCCAGATCGGCGCCGCGGTGGGGGGCCACAATGGCGGCGATGTCGGCCTCATGCACGATGTCGCGCGCATTTTCCATAACGCGGTCGACGCAGCCGGCGCCTTCAAAAGCAAATCGTCCATCGAAGCCTCGCTCGAGGGCCACTGGATGGCGTTCGCGGCCGAAGAATCGAGGGAGAAAGGTATTTTGGTCGACTTGGACGCATACAGAAATAACGTGGTATCCACACGGGAAACCGTGAATATATAGGAGGAAGAAGAAATGACGAAATCGCGAAAGACTATCATTGCGGCTTTTCTCCTTTTGATCGGCCTGGTGAGTCCATTCTTTGTAATGGCGCAGGGCTCTCAAAAGGGAGAGAAGATCAAAATCGTATCGCAGATGTTCTATGACCCGGCCCAGCAGCAGTATATAAAGGAACAGATACTTCCCAAGTTTACGGCCGAGACGGGTATCGAGGTGGAGCTGCAGGTCGTGGCGAACGCCAGCGAGCTCTACAAAGTGCTGCAGGCGCAGCAGCAAACGGGAAAGTGGAGCACGGACATTCTCATCGCGCACGACTCCACCGCCGTTCCCGTGGTGCAGGAATACCATGCGGTGCAGGCATACACCAAAATTCCGGCCGGCACCTACATCACGCAGTTCGATGACAACTTCGTGCAGGGAGGAAAGCGATATTTTGTCCCGTTGCAGGCAGATGTGTATTTGACCATCGCGAACAAGAAAGCCCTTCCGTACCTGCAGAAATTGGGTTACGACATCAACAACCTCACTTGGGAGCAGTTGGCCGAGTGGGTCCGCCTGATCAAAAAAGAGACCGGGCTGCCGAAATACGTGTTCCCCGCCCTTGCCGGCAAATTCGCCACCTATGAATTCAATTCCGTTCAGCTTTCATATGGCGACAAGTACGTCCCGGCATTCAACACCCCAGCTTCGCAGGCAGCATTCAAGGTCATCGCATCGATGAAGGACGGCATACTGCCTTCCTCTCCGACCATCGATTTCCCCACCGCGTCCCTGGCCACCGAGGAAGCGTGGATCACGGTGTTCCACCAGGCCTACGCGAACGCGTCGTTCAGCCAGGCGCCTGACAAATTCGTCGTCGCGCCGGTGCCGATCGGGGCGTCGGGCAAGCGCGGCACCATCATCGGCGGGCACGGCATCGGCATTGTCACCGGCTCGACACACAAGGCCGCGGCGGAGAAATTCGTTGAGTTTTTCCTGCGCGATGATATTCTGTATGCTGTGATGAAAAACACTGGGCCATGGATTCCCTCCAAGGCGGAAATCACCTCCAAGCTGAAGGATGACCCCTCCGACCAGATCATGAAGATGGGGCTCGCGACGCTGACAGGTCCGACGCTCATCGACAGAGTCCGGGTCGCCGAGTATCAGGACTGGGGTCAGGTCAAGAGGCTTTACGAACAGGTTATCGGCGATATACTCGCCGGCAAGGATATCAACAAGCAGTACTTGGATCAGAAGCAAAAAGAACTTGAGAGTCTCAAGGTAGAGTAAACTGTCGTGGCGGGGCGCGCCGACTCTCTGTCGCAATCACGGGCGGCGCGCTCCGATCGTTGTTTTCAGAGAGGTAACAGAGCATGCACGTGTCGCGGCGGACCGGATTTTTCAAAAGCCCTACATGGTTTTTGGTGCCAGTAGTCATCTATTATGCCGCCTTTTGGATTCGACCGACCATCAGTGTCATAATCGAGTCGTTCACCGACAAGGCCGGCGCGTTTTCGTTTTCCAATTATGTGAGGCTTTTTTCGCAGGAAGCTATCAGGACCGCGTTTTTAAATACCGTGCTGTTCACGGTCGGCTCCGCGATCATCCAGTTTGTGCTCGCGTTCGCGCTCGCGCTCTGGCTGAACAAAAAATTCCGCTTCTCCAATCTGGTGCTTTTCATAACACTTATTCCCATGGCATTTCCGCCGGCCGCGGTCGGCATTCTCTGGAAGACGGGCCTCTATCGTTTCGGATGGATAAATTCTTTTCTGTGCGCCATTGGTCTGATGAACCCGGCAAATCCCGTGGACTGGATGTCATTCCGGAACCTCAATGCGGTCATGCTGCTCATCGTTGTCGATACCTGGACCGTTTTGCCCTCCGTGATGATCATTCTTCTGGCGGGGCTCCAGAATTTCAACAAGGAATTCGAGGAGGCGGGCTGGGTTTTCGGCGCGAATAAATTCCAGACCCTCAAAGATATTGTTTTTCCGATCATGAAGCCGACCATCATCACGGCGATGATCTTGAGAATGATCGCCGCGGTCCAGGTCTGGCTCATCGCGGTCATGATCTTCGGCTACAACGTGGTGCCGTTCCTCGTTGAACGCATCGCTTACAATGTCGACGTCATCACCTTCGCGAAGTACGCGCGCAAGGACGCGTATACTATTTCCGTCATTGTCGCCGCCATCGTTTTGATCTCAGTGTCCATGTACCTCCGAGTTTCTGGAGACAAACAGAAGGGAGGTGAAACCACATGAGTGTGCGTCGCGGGAAACTGTGGTCGCGAACCGTCTTTCTGCTCATTCTGGCGACGGTCGCGGGCGTCGTCCTGTTGCCTGTCTTCTATTTCCTAACGATATCCTTCGCTTCGAATTACGAAGCATATCAGTTCCCGGCAAAAATATTTCCGACTTTTTCCTATCCCGCACAGCTTCGGTATAATGCCGACAAAAAAAACTATACCTTGCTGATAAAAAAGGGCGCGGATTTTGAGGCGGTCAAGACTACTTCGGATACTTCGGATTTCTCGCTCTATTGCAAGAGCCAGCTGAACGTGCTGATCGCGTCTTCGGAAGTGCAGGCTCTCTTTGACAAGGCGAAGGGCGCGGACCATGCCATACCCATAAAACTGAAGAAGGCTTTCTTTCGCAACTATGTGGTGTTTTTCATCCTGGCCGAAGGCACGATGCGCGCCCTGTTCAACTCTCTCAAGGCCGCCGGCTGGACAATCCTCATCTCGCTCGTGCTGGGCGGAGTGACCGGTTACATCCTGGCCCGGTATAAGTTCAGATTCAGCAACACATTCAGCACGGGCCTCCTCGTGGTCAGAATGTTTCCCGCCGTCGCGCTGTCTCTGCCCCTCGTCGTTTACATAGTGCGCATGAACCTGTATGACACGCCCTTCGCGCTGGCGATCGTGTATTCGGTGCCGAACATCGCCCTGACGGCCTGGATCACCAGTTCGATTTTCAAGGGTATCAGCGTGGAGCTGGAGGAGGCGGCCATGGTTTTCGGGGCGACCAGGCTGAAGACCCTGCTCACGATCACCTTCCCGCTGGCTTTTCCCGCGATAGTCGCCTCTTCTCTGTACGCGTTTCTCGCGGCGTGGAACGATTCGATAACCGCCCTCATCATGACGAACGACAACCCTACGCTCGCCCTCTTGGTCTACAGGACCGTCGGTTCGTCAACGATTCCCAACCTGCCGGCGGCGGGAGCGGTGGTGCTCCTTGTGCCTTCACTTGTATTTACATTCATTATTAAGAATTATATCAATCAGCTGTGGGGCAACGTTGCGCTATAGCCATAACGGAGGAATACGGTGTCCTATCTGGAACTGAATTCGCTGAAGAAAACCTATCCCAACGGCGTCACCGCGGTAAAAGATATCGACCTGGAGATCGAGAAAGGCGAATTCGTCGTGCTGCTCGGACCTTCCGGCTGCGGCAAGACGACGACGCTCCGCATGCTCGCCGGTCTCGAGGAAGTCACGGAAGGCTCGATAATCCTCGACGGAAAGGACATCACCCATCTGCCGCCGAGACAGCGGGACATCTCCATGATCTTTCAGTCGTATGCCGTGTGGCCCCACATGACCGTGGCCGAAAATATCGCCTATCCGCTCAAGCTGAGGAAAATGGACAAGCAGGCAATCGCCGCAAAGGTGCAGGAAGTGGCCAAAATCTGCAAGATAGTCGATTACCTGAACCGCTATCCGGCGCAGCTTTCGGGCGGGCAGCGGCAGAGGGTCGCCGTAGCGCGCGCCTTGGCCGTCAACTCGAAGCTTTCGCTGATGGATGAGCCGCTTTCGAATCTGGACGCCAAGCTGCGTGTGTCCGTGCGAACTTTTCTGAAGGAAATACACCGGAATACCGGAGCGACCACCATTTTCGTCACGCACGACCAGGCCGAGGCCATGGCGCTCGCCGACCGCATCGTCGTCATGAACGAGGGCAGGATCGAGCAAGTAGGCTCGACGCGCGAGATCTACAACGAGTGCGAAAGCCTCTTCACCGTCCAATTCATGGGGACGCCTCCCGCGAACATCCAGAAAGTCGCGCTGGCCTCGAGCCAGGGGCGGCTTGTCGCGGCCGCGGGCGGCGGCGAAGGGGCTATGTCGCTCGATTTGGGAGACCAGAGCGCGTTTCCCGGCATTGAGCGCTTGATGGGCGAAGAGGTTTTTTTAGCGGTTCGGCCGGAAAACATCGGCATCGGCGAACCCAACGGCATCAATGAAACATCGATCGAAATTGTCGAGCCGCAGGGCGCATATACAATTCTTGTCACCAATGTGCTCGGCGGTGAGTGGAAGATCATGCTCGAAGGCGATGTCGATATCCGGATTGGCCAGAAGGTCTCGCTGGAAATCGATCCGGGCAAGGTCATGCTCTACGATACGCAGAACAAAAAACGGATAAGTCTTACCTAGGGCCGGGCACTTCTATGCGGACACAACAGGCGTGGATTGAGCGATGCTCGGAGGTCTTGAGAGGCAATCTGCCCGATCAAAAAGTGCTTGAAAAGCTTCTTTACCGATACACGTGCCCCGCGCGGGAGAAAGGGACTTATCTGCCGCAGTGGCTGTGGGATTCCTGTTTTCACGCGATGGCCTACCGGTGGTTCGATCCCGACATGGCCTGGGAGGAACTTCAGAGTCTCTTTGTGCACCAATTCGGAGAAGGCCCCGATGCGGGCATGGTTCCCCACATGTCGCACCTGGAGGAGAGCGGTGCGCTGGCGGCGCAGCGGCTCTTCCGGCACAAGGACTGCAGCACGATCACGCAGCCGCCGCTCATTTCGGTCGCCGCGCGCGCCGTGCACAGAAAGGCGCCGGACAAAAGCATACTGGCAAAGCTCTATCCCAAATTGCGCGCGTATCATGACTGGTTCGACAGACGTCGCGACGACGACCACGACAATCTCGTGGCGATCGTTCACCCCTGGGAGAGCGGTTGGGACGCCTCCCAGCGCTGGGACGGCCTCATGGGCCTGGATGCCCTCGGCGCGGGCGCCCTGCGCGCGCTGGAACAGAAGAGGAACGACCTTGTTTCCGTCTGCGCCGTCCATGGCTATGACGCCGAAGTCCTTGCCCAGGTTCCCGACGCTTTCTACGCGGAGCCCGCGGATTTCAACGCGATACGGGCGGCCGATTTGCTCGCGCTGGCGGAGATCGCGGATGAGTTGAAAAAGCCTTCAGAATCGAGGGAGCTTGAGGCTCGCGCACGGGCTGTCCAGCGGGCGGTGCATGATAAAATGGTCTCTTTCGGGGATGGCGAGCTTCGCGCGCACGATCTGCTTGGGCCCGCCGAAGAAAAAAGCCCTACCGATCATGCGGGCAAATTCGTGCTCATGTTCGGGCACTGCCTTCTGCAGGCCGAAGCGGACGCGCTTTCTTCGGAATTGTTTGATCCGGCGGGCGCCTATGCGACGCCTTATAAGGTGGCTTCGACATCCCGCTTTGATCCTCTGTTCGACCCCAAGGAATACTGGCGCGGCAATGTGTGGCTTTCCCTCAATTGGCTTGTATGGAAAGGGCTGCTCGCCTACGGACAAGAGGGCGCGGCCGCCGCGATGGTGCGCGACAGCCTCGCGCTCGTGGAAAAATCGGGATTCTGCGAATTCTTCAATCCTCTCACGGGAGAAGCGGGAGAGAAATATGGGCGGATCTGCCCCCGGAACCAGAGCTGGTCCACGATCATCCTCGATATGCTGCAAGGAACTACCGATGAATGAGAGCCACCTGAAAAAGATTGCGGATTTGCTGGTTTTTCTCTATGGCCGCGAACAGGGCGCGCGAACCTTCAAGTCGCTGCAGCGCCTCATTCCAAGGGGGCTGGCGCGGGGCGGCCCGGCCGATCATCCGGAACCGCTCTCCGAAAAAGATGCATGCCTCATTGCCTATGGCGATATTCTGTCGTTACCATTCGACGAATCGTCGTCGAATGGTAACGAGGCGCCCCGAAGCAGCGCAGCCGCGTCGATGCCGACGGCACTGGCGCGGCTCAGGGAGTTTCTTGAACATCGGGATCACGGAGGCTTCAGCTATCTACACATTCTGCCTTTTCATCCGTACTCGTCCGACGACGGTTTTTCGATCATCGATTACAGGGAAATAGATCCGCGCCTTGGAAATTGGGGCGACATTGCCTCGCTCGCACAAGAGTATAAACTGGTCTTCGACCTTGTACTCAACCATGGAAGTGTCCAGAGCCCATGGTTTCAATCATTTCTTAAAAATGAACAGTCACACCGGGACTGGTATATTACAAAACCGGCGGATTTCGATGTCTCTTCGGTGTTCCGGCCCAGAACACAGCCGCTTCTGACACCCTTCCTCAGGGAGGACGGAACGACGGTTTACGTGTGGACCACGTTCAGCGCGGACCAGGCCGACTACAATTTTGCCAACCCCGGGGTGTTGCTGGAGTTCATAAAGATATTCTTTGAATATGTGCGGCACGGTGCCCGCATGGTGCGCCTCGATGCGGTTGCATATATCTGGAAAGAAGACGGAACGAGCTGCATTCACCACCCCAAGACCCACGCAATCGTCAAACTGCTGCGCGCGCTCATCGACTATCTGGAACTCGACGTGCTCATTCTCACGGAGACGAATGTCCCGCATGAGGAAAACCTGTCGTACTACGGCAAAGGGGATGAGGCCCACCTGGTGTATAATTTCGCTCTGCCTCCCTTGGTGCTGCACGCCGCGGTGTCGGAGGACGCGGGCCCTCTCAGAGACTGGGCTCGAACGCTCCCTGCGCCGGGCGAAGGCCCAGTATTCTTCAATTTTCTCGCGAGCCACGATGGAGTCGGCGTCCTGCCCGCAAAGGGGCTCATCGACGACCGGAGCTTTCAGAAAACGCTGGATACGGTTCTGGAGCGGGGCTCTCTCCTGTCGTACAAGGACACGAAGGAGGGCCCGGTGCCCTACGAGATAAACTGTTCGTACCTGAGCGCGGTGGCGCCGCCCTCGCTGGGGACTGTTCAGGAGCGGGCCCGCGCTTTTCTGTGCTGTCACGCGGTCCTTTTTGCGCTTGCCGGGCTGCCGGCCGTGTATTTTCACAGCTGGATCGGCTCCGAACAGTGGACGGAAGGCCCCCGCCTGTACGGATACAGGCGGGCGATAAATCGTGAGAAGCCATACATCGATCAGGTAGAGAAGGCCCTGAGCGATGAGCATTCCCTGCGCGCAGACGTGTATGCCGGCTTTGAAAAGATGCTTGCATTCCGCAGGAATGAAGGCCCCTTTGCCCCCGAAGTGTCGCAGAAAATACTGCCAGCCGGTGGCCCCGTTTTTGCCCTGGTGAGAGGCCCCGACCGTGGAGGGCGCTATGTGCTCTGCCTGCAGAATTTTGGCAGCAGGCCGGAAACATGCCGGCTTGACGAGGCTCCCGCGTTCGAAATGCTTGTGCGGGGAGGGATGGGCAGAGAAATTTTGCTCTCGCCGCGGGAGACGCGCTGGATAGGGTGTGGGGGTTCCAGAAACATATCAGTGCTGAGAATATGAAAAGCATTATGAACTGCATAAATATTGAAAAATGGCCTTGCTTTGCAGGAAGTCAAGAGATACAATGTACATTTTATAAAATGGATGATGTGCGGGAATCCCTCACTGACTCCACATGGCCGGCGTTGCCGGCTTATACATTTAATCGCTTATTTCTTAGGTGAATGCTAAAGGAGGCAATTCATGAAGAGAAAGGGAATGGGTTTGGTTGGCTTGTTTCTTTTTATGGCGATTCCGTTGGTTATGGCAGGCAACATACCCAAAGATACTCTTGTAATGGCAATGAATACCGAGATATTCAAGACATTCGATCCCGGCGTCTGCTTCGAGGTGGAGCCCTCTGCCTTTGTTAAGAATATCTATGCGAACCTTGTCACCCTGGATATAAAAGATGGCGCCTTCACTCCCGTCGGCGATCTTGCCGAAAAATGGGAGCAGTCTGCGGATGGAAAGCTCTGGACCTTCTACCTTAAAAAGGGCGTAAAATTTGCGAATGGCGATCCAGTGAAGGCGTCGGACGTCGAGTATTCCTACAAGCGCGCCGTGAAACTCAATAAGTCGCCCGCGTGGCTCTTCACGGACACCCTTGGTCTCACTGAAGACAGCATCAAAGCTGTCAATGACACCACGGTGACCATCACGACGAACGGGGCTCCAGCGAATGTCGTCCTTTCGGTTCTGGCCGCGAACATAGGCGGTGTTCTCAATGAAAAAGAAGTGAAGGCACACGAGACGAACGGTGACATGGGCTTGGCATGGCTCACGGACCACAGCGCCGGAGCAGGCCCCTATGTCCTGAAAGAGTGGAAGCGCAAAACCCAGATTGCCCTGACAGTGAACAAGAACTACTACGGCGACACGCCGGCGATCAAGACAATACTCCTGCGCGACATGCCTGAAGCTTCAGACCGCTATCTGTCCCTGAAGAAGGGCGATGTCGATGTTGCATACCAGATCACGGTCGAGGAAGCGGCTGGCCTCAGGGACAACAAGGATGAAAGTGTTCAGCTGTTTACAACGCCCGGTCAGACCCTTGAGTACGTCGCCATGAACGCGAGCTGGGGTCCCTTCAAGGACGCGCGGGTCCGTCAGGCGGTGAAATACGCGATCGATTACGACGCTATCATCAACAAAGTCCGAGAGGGCTTCGCGATCAAGAATCAGCAGTTCCTCGCGATCGGATATTTTGGGTACAAAGAGAGCAATCCCTTTACCCGTGATGTCGCCAAGGCGAAGAAACTTCTGGCGGACGCCGGATATCCCAATGGATTTGAAGTCGAGATTGTCACCAACGAGTCAGAGATTCGCCGTGCCGAGGCTGTCGTTGTGCAGTCCAACCTCGCCGATATCGGTATAAAGAGCAACATCATCATCATGCAGGCGGCCCAGATGTACGACAAGTACAGAAATCAGGGCTTGCAGATGATCGTGGCCGGCTGGGGAATCGACTATCCGGACGCCGACGCGCTCGCGAAACCTTTCGCCGACTACACGGTGAAACAGCTGGCATGGAGAAACGCTTGGCTCGACGATAAGGCGGCATCCATGGCCTCCGCCGCCGGCAAAGAGATCAATGAGAAAAAGCGCGCCCAGATCTATTACGATCTCGTGAAATATTGGCAGGACAACGGACCTTTCGCGATGATGTATCAGCCCATCGAGTTCTGGGGCATCGGGAACGACATCAAAGGTTTTGATAAAGCCTTCGACGGATACAACGTCCATTGTGATTTTACCTTGATCAGCAAGTAACAGCGGCATACTTTTCATGAGCGCTGCTCGTGAAACAGTAGAGTTTAAAAGAGCATTTTACTGCTTCAGCCGGTTTTCGCCGGCTGAAGCAGTCTTTTAGTTTTTTGCATCAGATTCAGATAAGGACAACGGGGTTACGATGGAACTTGGCAGCTTCATTATCAAACGACTTGCGCTTATGGTTCTGGTCATCTTCGGAGTGCTCATCATAGTTTTCATCGTCACCCGAATCATCCCCGCCGATCCGGTAGGAGCCATTCTTGGGGGCAACGCGCCTCCGGCGACTGTAGATGCCATGCGGCATCAATTGGGCCTCGACAAACCGATATTCGCGCAGCTTCTCGACTATTTGGGCGGATTGCTCCGCGGAGACCTGGGGACTTCCCTGGTGAGCAGCCGTCCGGTCTTGACTGACATTTTGGAGTTTTTGCCCGCGACTATTGAGCTCGCAGTATCCTCTATTATTTTTGCGGTTGTTTTAGGCATTATTTTAGGTCTTTTATCCGCGGTCTTCAGAAATCACTTCATCGACCATTTTTCCCGCGTCTTTTCGATATTGGGCATCTCTTTGCCAGGTTTCTGGCTCGGGTTGATATTGATATTGATTTTTTATTATAAACTTGGATGGCTCCCCAGCGGAGGACAGTACGATATGTTTCTCTTCCCCACCAGGACCACCGGCCTGATTCTTCTCGATGCGATGATCCACGGGGAGTGGAACGTTTTCTGGAATGGGATAAAGCACCTTATTTTGCCGACCTTTATTCTTGGCTACAGCAGCACGGCTTCCATAGCGCGCATCATGCGCGCGAGCATGCTGGATGTATTGCACCAGAACTATATCCGTACCGCGCGCGCGAAAGGTTTGCCCAGAAAAATGGTTATTTTGCGCCATGCCCTGAAGAACGCGCTCATACCTGTCATCACGATCATCGGGCTTGAATTTGGCAGTCTGTTGAGCGGAGCGGTGCTCACTGAAACTATTTTTGCCTGGCCTGGCCTTGGACGATATATTGTGAATTCCCTTCTGACCTTGGATTACCCTGCCGTCAGCGGCGGCACCATTTTCATAGCTTTGATTTATTCGGTCGTCAATCTGGCTGTGGACATCTTGTATGCGGCAGTAGACCCGAGGATGAGGTCTTGAGGAGAAATGCGAATATGAAAAGAACATCTTCGGCCGCCGGTTATGCGAAAGGATCTTCCTGGAAGAAATTTCTGTACGAAAGAAAGCCAATGATGGACGACATGAAGCACAGCGTCTATCTCTGGAAAAAGACACCGCTCGCTTTAATCGGAACCGTGATAATAGTTTTGTTCCTCCTCGTTGCGCTGTTCGCGCCTCTCCTCGCCCCCTATGACCCAATAGCGACGGATCTTTCCCGCAAGCTGGAGGCGCCGAGTGCGGCGCATCCCTTTGGTCTCGATCAATTCGGCCGGGATGTGCTCAGCCGGGTAATCATGGGGACTCGAATTGAAGTACAAATCATCTTTATCATTTCGATAATCAGCATCACCATCGGGTTGATCGTGGGCATTGTGGCAGGCTATTTCGGTGGAGTTATCGATGAAATACTCATGAGAATTACCGATATTTTTCTCGCCTTTCCCAGACTTGTGCTCGCGATGGCCTTCGCGGCGGCGCTGCGGCCGACACTTACGAATGCGATTGTCGCCATATCGCTCGTGGAGTGGACGGTCTATGCCCGGCTCGCCCGCGCGGAAGCGATCAAAGTCCGGTCGCAGCCGTATATCGAGGCGATCAGGGCGCTCGGTGCGAGCGATTTTAAGATAATGTTTTTCCATGTTCTTCCCATGTCCATATCACCTGTCATTGTGCAGCTCACCATGAGAATGGGGACTATTATACTCACCGCGGCCAGCCTGGGATTTTTGGGCTTGGGCGCGCAGCCGCCTTTACCCGAATGGGGGGCGATAATCAGTGATGGACGCAGCTATCTCATGAATAATTGGTGGATAACGGCGTTTCCCGGAATGGCGATTGCCATAACCGTTCTCGGCTTCAATTTGCTCGGCGATGGCATACGGGATATCCTCGACCCAAGGATTAGGAGATAACTATGCAATACCGACGAGGGGATTTGCTTGATGTTTCCAATCTCAGGGTCGTATTCGACACCTACGCGGGGCAGGTCAAGGCCCTCAACGGTGTGGAGCTCTGGATGAATCATGGAGAGCGTCTGGGCGTTGTCGGCGAGACAGGGTGCGGCAAGTCAGTGACCGCGCTGTCGGTCATGCGGCTGATAGAAGAGCCGGGCAGAATAACCGAAGGAAGCATTTTATTTGAGGATAAAGATTTGGCGACGCTGTCGGAGAATATTCTCAATACCGTCCGTGGAAAAGATATCGCGATGATATTTCAGGAGCCGGTCGCCGCGCTGAACCCGGTGATGAAGGTCGGGGCCCAGATCGTGGAGAATATTGAGTGCCAAAGAAAGTCTGCGGTGTTGGCGCAGGGTGCGCGTAAGGCCGGGCCAGTGACGGACAGCGGATTGTCTCAAAAACATCGGACCAAAGAAACCGGTTCCGTAGAAATAATGCGCGACATGTTGGGACGTGTGGGGCTCGACTGGCAGAGAACAGAGAATCTCTATCCCCATGAATTGAGCGGCGGCATGGCACAGCGCGTAATGATCGCGATGGCGCTGTCTTCCAGGCCTAAACTGTTGATTGCCGATGAGCCGACCTCTGCGCTCGACGTGACGATTCAGGCGCAGATACTGAATCTTCTCAATAATCTTGTGAGGGAGACACAGACAGCCGTACTGCTCATCACGCACGCGATGGGCGTCGCCGCGCAGTTCTGTGATTTTATCGCGGTGATGTATGCCGGCAACGTCGTAGAGTACGGATCGGTGCAGTCGATTTTCAAAAACCCTCTTCATCCTTATACAAAGGGGCTTTTAAGGGCGGTGCCCAAAATCGGCAGAACCGATGAACTGCAGAGCATTCCTGGGATTGTGCCCGATTTGATCTCTCCCCCGAGCGGGTGTCGTTTCCATCCCCGATGCCCGCACCGCCGGCCGGAATGTGATAAAAATCAGCCGCGGTTCGAGCCTGTGCGCGAAGAATTAGAGGCGGACAGGCATCATGTGGCATGTTTCCTGTATCAGAAAGACCTATAAGAGGAATTATATCGATGCAAGCGAGCGCAGATCGGGAAGACAGCGACATTTTGATTCAGGCAGAGCATCTGAAAAAATTGTTTGCCATGAAGAAAAATTTCTATTCTCGTCCTCTCTATGTGAAGGCAGTCGACGACTGCAGTTTTTCAATACGAAAAAATACTGTGTTTGGCATAGTGGGGGAATCCGGCTCGGGGAAGACGACGCTTGGCCGGGTCATTCTGCGCCTCATCGAAGCGACAGACGGATCTGTGGTGTTCGACGATACAGACTTAATGTCTTTGTCAAACAAAGAATTAAGGCTATTCAGGCGGCGGATGCAGATCATTTCCCAAGACCCCTATAATTCCCTGCATCCGCGGAAAGTCGTAAAAAAACTGATCGGCGAAGGCCTACAGATTCATTTTCAGCTTTCTTCCCAGGAAGTCGATGAGCGTGTAAAGAATATTCTGACCCTGGTCGGACTGCGCGAAGAACACATGTACCGCTATCCCCACGAATTCTCCGGAGGCCAGCGACAGAGGATCGCCATTGCCCGCGCGCTGGTGCTGAAGCCGGAGTTCATTGTCTTGGACGAGCCTACTTCGGCCCTGGACGTGTCGGTGCAGGCGATCATTCTCAAAATGCTGAAAGAGCTCAAGCGGGATTTCTCCCTCACCTACATGCTCATCACCCACGATCTCGCGGTCATCGACTACATGGCCGACGATGTCGCGGTGATGTACTTGGGGCAGATCGTAGAGTTGGGGAGCAAAGATGATATCTTTTTGAGGACGGCGCACCCCTACGCCAGCCTGCTGATCGATTCGGTTCCTCCGCCCACGCCGAGTGAACACTGGAGCGGCAAAATCCTGAATGGGGAAATTCCGAGCCCCATCCATGTGCCCTCCGGCTGCAGGTTTCACCCTCGCTGCCCGCAGGTCCAGGAGATTTGCAGGACGAAAGAGCCGGTTCTTTCGGAATTGCAGCCCGGACACTTCGCGAAGTGCCACTTTCCCCTCAACTCATAAAGCACCGCGCGCGGGCGGCGCCGTTCATCGGACCTTGTGATATCTGTTTCTTTCTACATAGAGATCGAGCCCGTCCGGCGTCGACCGGAACTCCACCGGCTGACGTGCGCCTTCCGTGAGGATATAAAAGCGATACCTCGCCATATTGTCGTCTTCCGGAATCAGGGGCACGACTAAATCCTGAAAATCGTCCTTCTGTTCCAGGTAGAGAAGTCCCGCTTTTGAGAAGACGCGGGCCCGGGTCGCGCCGCGGTATGCTTCATAGTCACCGGCCAGCACGTTCATTCTCTTCTTTATGCCGAGCGGCGGGATTACCTTGAAAGGATCGAGGCCGAGAAGCGCGGCAAATATCCCTTCGACGATGGCGGCGTGGGGGAGCCCCGCAGTGTTGGCGAGCATCACGGCGCCCACTCCTTTCTGCGGAAGGAAGGCGGTGTAGGCGGTGGACACATCTATCGAGCCGCCGTGGGCCACCATTGGAATGCCGAGGAAGTTTTCCGTGATTGTCCAGCCATAACCGTAGCCGTTCTTCCCGTAGTGCGAGCTCGGTCTGGCAATATATGGCTCCTGCATGAGTTCGAGCGACTCGGGCTTCAAGAGCCTTGCCTTGCTCGTCGGTAAATTGGAAGCGATGAATTTCGCCATTTCGCGGACTGAGGAAATGAGTCCTCCCGCCGCGAGCATGAAAGAAAATTCAGGGTTTGATGTGACATCCGGATATGGAAATGAAGCGGGCACGACTGTTCCATCTGGTTTGGTCAAGTAAGGCTGCATTCTGTCGGCATCGTCCTCGTAGAGGGAGCGGACGAAGGTGGAGCGCGTCATCCCGAGGGGGCCCAGGATATTTTTCGTGACGAACTCATGGAACGGCATATCGGTCAAAGTCTGAACAATGTGTCCAAGCATCCTGTAGCTCTCGTTGCTGTAGAAAAATTTCTCGCCGAGGCCGGGCGTCATCTCTTTCTGGGCGCCGTTCACCCAGCGGTAGAAATCGCCGCCGCTCGCGAGGGGGAATCCTAAATCGACGCCGAGTCCCTTCTGTATGAGTATTTCCGATGTCGAGAGTGCCGGCAGGCCTGAGGAATGTGTAAGAAAGTGGTGAATTGTTATGGGCCCTTTCTCGGAGCGGAGCTTGAACGGAATATAGCGGTCCACAGGATCGTCGAGGCTCAATTTGCCCTGCTCCGACAAGAGGAGAATAGCAGTGGCGACAAAGGCTTTTGTGCAGGAGCCAATGCCATACAGAGTATCAGGCGTCGCCGGAAGAGAGCGCCCAATATCCCTCCATCCGAAGCCGCTTTCATAGACGACATTTTCACCGCATATCACGGCAAGGCTGCATCCCGGCGTTTTTGTCTCGTGCACGGCGTCGGGGACATAGTTCTCTATGAAGTGGATGGCGTTTGCTATCTCTGTCGGTCTCATTCGCTCTTATCCTTTGGATGAGTAATATTCGTCATTATAATCAGAAACTACCAGGTGGATAATCAGGATTATGTCGTGCTCATAAAATTCATGAGGCTTCAGATGTACAATCAATGCCTGAATCCACTGTTTTGTAGTTAATTTTTGCGGGTTTGTACGCCCGCCAACGCCAAGAGTTTTGATAAAATTTTAGCTAAAGCCTTGCCGTACTGTGTCGCCAGACATACAATACATGCCAATATGATGACGAATGAACGCGCAAAGAAAAAATACGAAGCAGTTCAGACGTTCCTCAGATCGAAGATCGAATCGGGCGTCATTGTACCAGGTGAGAAGCTGCCTTCAGAATCTGAGTTGATGGCCCAATTCGGTATATCCCGCAATGCTGTTCGCCAGGCAATCAATGAATTGATCAAAGAGCGGCTTGTTGAGAGCCGGCAGGGCATTGGAACCTTTTGTGTCAAGCGGACGCAAGGTACGTCCATGCTTATCGCCATGGTAGCGTTCAGGATCTCTTCTTATATTTTCCCCCGTCTGGTCTCCGCCTGTAATCAGAGCATTCAACGCGATGGATACACGCTTTTGCTCAATGAGTCACTGTATAATGTCGCGAAGGAACGATCGGTCCTTCTTGACCTGCGAAAGCGAAATGTTGATGGCATTGTCATCACTCCTGTGCTCGAAGGGAGCAAGCAATACAATGCCGACCTTCTCAATGAATTTGAGGCAGAGGGGATTCCCGTTGTTTTGTTGGATGGCGAATACCCCGATTACGCGTTTACGAGCATCGTGATAGACGAAGTGGCCGCGGGGCGAAAGGCCGCGGAATATCTCTGGGAGAGGGGCCATCGCGATATCGGAATGATATACAGCTCCAATTACAGGCCCAAGGTTCTCCGCAGGGATGGCGTGCTGGGTTTTTTGTCGAGTGTCGGCGCCTGTATACGCGATGAGTGGCTTGTCGGGATTCACGGGCAGATTTCATCCTTGGAGACATACGGCCAGATACGCGCGCTGCTTGCCCAGAAGAAGCAGTTGCCGTCGGCTGTCATCTGCTCTTCGGACGATGAAGCCCTCATGTTTATGCGCCAGGCTCAGCGACACAAGATACGCATTCCGGAAGATGTCTCGCTGATTGCTTTTGATAATTCAGACTTGGCGCGCTACTCGTCGCCGCGCCTCACCACGCTCGATCATCCGAGCGAATATATGGGAGAACTCGCCGGCAAACTCATACTGGACCGGATCTATCATCCCGATGTGAAGTCAAGGACGCGGACGGTCATCGACACCAATGTCATCAGTCGCGATTCCGTGTGTAGCCTGAATTTTTCTGTCGGCGCTCATAATTCCTGATTAGGTCCAATTCCGGACTGCCTCTGAACCTGCTGGGCCGCGAGGGGCGTATCCCCGCGTCCACGGTCGGGCGCGGGGAACCTCTCAGGCCTTGAGGGAGCCATTCGGTATTGGCCGCGAAGAGGCTGTATGTCAGAGCCCTGATCTCGGGCAGATCCAATATGGCGCTCGTCAGCTGGTCCTGGGCAATCGCCGCGAAGACCATCTCCGGATTCTGTTCGAGGAAGGCCCTGGACACCAATGAATGCTGGAGCGCCAGTGGCGTGCACAGCGCCGCGAGAGTGGGTGGTAGCTTGGGGCCTGGCGGAATTATTATTTCCCGCCCCTTTATTTCGACGGAAACCTCAACGCAGGCCGAGGAGGGAAGGCCGGGCAAGGCCGGCCGACCTGTGCCATTACTGTTCATCACATTCCCGTAAATCTTGCAGTTTCCATTGCTTATCCATGCTTCGACTATGGCTGGGGCATAATCAGAGCTGCGTATTGATGCCGGCGGCTGTCCCTCCAGATAATCAGCATTTCCGATTCTTTTTTGTATGAAAGACAGCAGTCTGTGGTAGGCTCCCGATGCCCCCGAATATCCCGAGCCGGAACAATAGCGGTCCCTCAGCTCGGCGTTGCGCCGGAAGTAGGGAAAGAAATCGCTGATATGCCCCGAGCTTTCGGACGCGAAATAGCCGAACTGCTGTAGAATTTCGAAGCGGACGGCCTCATCCCCGCGCGATTCAGGGTCCTTCATCAGTTCACGGAAACGCGGATACAGGTCACCGCCTGGCCCCGCCATGTCCAAAAGCCAGCAGAGATGGTTTACGCCCGCGAAGACCGTGCGCAGCTCGCTTCTCGGCAGACCCAGGACTTCTGCCACATAGTCATTTGTCGATTCAATCCCGCCACATATCCCGAGACAGGAGATTCCGGAGGAAGAGGCGATCGATACCATCGGCGCCATCGGGTTCACATAATTTATCAGGAGCGCGCCCGGGCAGGCTTTTTTCATGTCCTCCGCAATGCCGAGCATCACTGTTCCATTGCGCAGCGCCCGAAAAGCCCCGAGCGGCCCTGCCGTATCTCCGATGCACACGTCCAGGCCATAGCCGCGCGCTATGGCGTAATCGCGATCGAAGGCCTCATATCCGCCGACATTGAAGATCGTGATGACAATATCCGCCCCATCAATGGCCAGGCCCAGCTTGTCTGTTATAATCACGCCGACGTCTGGCCTCAGGAGACCGGCGGCGTTTTTTGCGTAAGCGCCGACTATTTCCAGCCTGGGTATATTGTTGCCCATAAGCACCAAATCGCCTTCGGCGAAGGCTTTGACCGTGAGCAAGTCGTCGATCAGTCGTTTGCCGTGGCTGAAGCTGCCTGCCCCCACAATAGCGATCTTTGGACGAGTTCCCATGGCCTGATTATTACCCGCTATGGCCTGGCTAACAAGGCTCGACGCCAATTTTTGCTTGACAGATTCCGGAAGGCGCTGCTAATATAGGTATATGTTATTGGTATAAGTTGGAAGACCTTTTCTCACAGGGAGGTTCTGATGCGCGTAGGTTTTCATACGGACGCCTTTAATTCCGCCGCTTTCAGTTTTGAAAAGTGTCTTCAATGGGCCAGGGACAACGACGTTCACTGCATCGAATGCGGCGCCATTGAGGGAGTCTCGTGGATCCATGGGTTGGGGTACTTTCCCCATATCTCTCTGGTCGAGGACCCCGTGCTGCTGAGAGAGAAGATGGACAGATATGAGGTGTCCTTTTCCCAGATTGATGCTGCCTACCCTCTTTCGGGCAAGGACGGGCCGATTTTCGGCGTTCCCTATGTGCTCAAGACTATTCCCTGGGCCAAACTGGCCGGCTGTCCGAATATCGCCACGACGGATGGGTTGTACAAGCCCGAGGGGCTGACGGACGACGAGGCGATGGAGGCGATGAAGCGGAGCTACGGCATGATTGTCGATACGGCCGAGGCTTATGGCATAAACATCAATATCGAGCTCCATGGTTACTTCACCACCAACCCCGACATGATCGAGAAAATGCTCGATTTTACGAAATCGGAACGCCTCGGCATCAATTTCGATACGGGGAATTCATTCATCGCGGGAAATGATCCCGTGGCTTTCTGCAGGCGGGTTCTGCCCCGGATCAGGCATGTGCACATCAAGGATGTGTCGAAAAGCCTGGCCGATGCCGCAAGGGGGAAGGCGACCGGCATCGGAATAAGCCACAGCGCGATTGGAGACGGCGTCAATGCCGAGAACATAAGGCAGATCCTCACATTGCTCAGGGATTATGGTTATTCGGGGACGCTGAGTCTTGAATGCGAAGGCCAGGGAGGCCCGCTGATAGAGCGTTCTCTTGGATGGTTACGTGGCACCCTAAAGGCGCTCAATATTGTAGAGGAGCGCTAATTCTTTTAGGTTAGAGGAGGTTAGTATGTCTAGAAAGCTGCTAATTGTGGCGCTTGCTGCGCTCATGGTGTTGGGAGGAATCGTCCCCGCCACGGCACAGTCTTCAGGGAAACAGTATGTGTATGGCTATGTCACGCCAGGCCCCGACACATGGTACAAAAAGGATGTCGACGGCTTTGTGTACGCCGCCGGGCTCGCGGGAGCGAAGGTCATAGTGCTGAACTCGAACTATAACCCGGAGACGGAAATCGCGAATATCGACTCCCTCATCAATCAAGGCGTCGACGGGATGTGCGTATTCACGTTCAATCAGAATGGAGCGAACATCGCCGCCCAGAAGTGCGCGGCGGCTAAGATACCGCTCGTCGTAACGGATAACGTGGGGCTCGTCCTCAAATCCGGCTATGATGTCGTGGCCGCAATCGATTTCGACTGGGTTGGCATGGGAAAAGATGTCGCCGAATATGCCGCGAAGCAGTTCCCGGGCCAGGATATTGCCGTAATCACGGGATTGTCCGAGCATGTTCCTGTCCAGATGTTCATGAGTAGCTTCAAGCCGACGGTGGAGAAGCTCGGGAAAAACAAGATCGTGGCCATTCGCGATGGCAAATATGATCCCACGGTCGCGGCCAATGCCGCGCAGGACCTCGTTCAGTCCGGGACCAAATTCTCGCTGCTGTTTGTCTTCAACGATGAGATGGGCGCGGCGGTCGTGCGCGTTCTCAAGGCGGCCGGCGTTCTCAACAACCCGATCAAGGTGCTCACCACCAATGGCGCTCCCTACGGTATCGACTCGATCAAACAGGGCGGCATCTCATATTCAATCTCGACCTCCCCGGGATGGGAAGGCATGGTTTCTTTCCTGGCCCTGCACGCGAACAAGACCGGCAAAATCAAAACGCTGAACCAGCAGCTCCTGTTGCCGAACACCGCGATCACCCCGAGCAATATCGATGATAAGATGCAGGTTGTGCCCTGGGATATCGATCCCGTGTGGAAAAACCTGACGGCAAAATACTTTCCGCAGTTCAATGGGATGTATTGAAGTTCTAAGTGAGTAGTCTTCTTAAGTTTTGAACTGGCCGCAAAGGGCAAATCTTCCACAGATCGGCCCTTTGCGGTTTATTTAATGCAGAGGAACTTTGTGACGAACAACGAGCCGATTCTTTCAGCGAAACAGGTCAGCAAAACATATGGGGGCCACTGTGTCCTCGATAAGGTCTCCTTTGAGCTTCACTCAGGTGAAGTGTTGTGTGTTGTGGGAGAAAACGGTGCGGGCAAATCTACGTTGATCAAGATTCTCTCCGGAGCAATCCGGCCGGATTCGGGGATCATCGGCGTTCATGGTGGCACGTATTCAGCCTTGAATCCCCGCGAATCGATGCAGCTGGGAATCGCGACAATCTACCAGGAGGTTGAGCTGATAGACTCTCTTTCCGTCTCGGACAACATCTTTTTGGGAAACGAGACCCTTGGGCGTTTTCCCCTGGTGATCGACGCGGATTCTCAGAATAAGAAAGCCAGACAGATTTTGGATATGCTCCATATCGACATCGATGAAAAAATGCTTGTGGAGGACCTCTCCGCCGCGCAGAAACAGAATCTGCAAATAGTAAAAGCCTTTCATCAGGATGCCCGCGTGCTCATCATGGACGAGCCGACGAGTTCCCTGGGAGTCGAAGAGACCCGCTCCCTTATGCAGCTTGTCCATGACTTGAGGGGGCGCGGACTCGGCATTATCTATATTTCCCATTATCTGGAGGAAATATTCGAGATCGGCGACACCATCCTTATCTTGAAGGACGGTGAACAGGTCGGACTGTATCCCCGAGCCGATATCGATGTGAATTTCGTGATCCACAACATGGTCGGCCGGGACGCTTCCATGTTTTTCGTGCGCGAGCGGGTGCCGATAGGGGCCGACCAGATACAGGTCGAGAATATCAGCTGGAAAGACGCCGTCAAAGATGTCAGTTTTAATGTGAGGGCCGGTGAAGTCTTTGGCATAGGGGGGCTTGTCGGTTCCGGACGCAGCGAGCTTGCAGCCTCTATATTCGGGATGGTCAGGAAGGATGCAGGCACAATACGCATAAGTGGCCAGGAACTCTCCATAAATAACCCTAAGGACGCAATCAAAAATAAGATATGTTTTATTACTGAAGACCGCAAAAAATACGCATTATTTGATTCCATGGATGTGCAGGACAATATTGTAATTATCCATACCGAATTCGGCAAAAGTCCCTTGCTCAAGCAAAAAAAAGAGAACCGCCTGGCAAAGAGCATGATAGATAAACTCCATATCGCGGTAGACAACACTGAAGAGTCCGTGATCAGTTTGAGCGGGGGCAATCAACAGAAGGCCGTGTTGGGCCGCTGGCTCTTGAACGATGCAACTCTGTTCATTTTCGACGAACCGACAAAAGGCGTCGACATTGGTGCCAAGGAAGAGATATATAAGCTGATTATCGAGCTTGCCCGAAAGGGCAAGAGCATCATCATGATTTCATCTGATATGCCCGAATTGCTCTCCATGAGTGACCGGATAGGGATCATGCGGGAAGGGCGGCTTATTAAAATCTTGGACAATCAACGCATTACTGAAGAAGATTTGATCCATGATTTTATTGGAATATAAATAAATGGAGCGTCTCATGAAGAATGGAAAACTACACAAGATTCTACATACGCAATGGTTCACATTATTGGTGGTCATCATTGTGATCTCTGTGGTGACAGGGATGGTTAATCCCAGATTCTTCCGTCTGGCAAATATCATCAATATCTTTGAACAGATATCGACGCTAGGAGTTGTCGCTTCCGGTGCGGCTATCATGATCATCTCCGGGAATTTCGATATTTCCGTCGGCTCTATCATAGGCTTGAGCGCCTCGGTCATGGCGATGATGATCAAAGCTGGTGTCCCCATCTGGGTTGTCGTGCCGTGCGGTATTTTGATAGCGATTGTGTGCGATGCATTTGTCGGGTTTACATCGATTGTATTTCATGCCCCATCATTTATTACCTCATTGGCGAGTTCCAGCATTTTCAAAGGTATTGCTCTGGCCCTTACTTCTGCGACTTTACAAACTATTTTTGGCAAATTTTCTTTTCTTGGATCCGCCCGGGTCTTCGGAGTTGTTCCATTGATGTTCATCCTCGGGATCATCGTCTATCTTGTTGTCTATTTTATCTTGAAATTAACCCGATTTGGCCGCCGAGTGTATGCAATCGGCAGCAATCCCCAGGCCGCCTATCTCTCCGGCATAAATGTCAAAGGTTCCAAAATGCTGTTCTTCATCATCAACGGGACCCTGGTGGGCATCGCGGCTACCATGCTTCTTTCCCGGATTGGGGCAGCAGGGGCATCTACGGGGGCGGGAATAGAGATGCAGGCAATTGGTGCTGTAGTTATAGGAGGTACACCCATAAGCGGAGGGAAGGGTGGAATATTGGGGACTTTCCTGGGGGTTTTGCTGATGGGCTTGATTTCCAATAGCCTCAATATGCTCCAAGCTAGTCCTTACCTTCAGGAGCTTGCCACTGGAGCGCTGATAATCCTCGCGGTGGCCGTGAGTGCATTGAGCAATCGGAATGGTAAGGCCAGTATGTAAGATTTTGTGCCATCCATAAGGGAGCAATAACAATGACGGTATCGAATAAGAGCGCTTCAGCTACCAGCAAAGACCAGAATTTCGAGAAGAAGAATGCAGAGATAAGGCTCCGGTATCTCCATGCCAAGCGCACGAACCCTGCGTTTTTTAGTCGCAGGATCGACCTTTCATGGAGTATTTGGATGTTCGGTCTGGAACCGATTGGGGCAAGCCTTGATAGGTTGACTCGAAATGACATCCGATATGTAGAGCTCAAAGGGGATCACTGGACCAGTGATTCGGGGATTCGTTCTCATGAACTGTCCGCCGCGCTCGCCGCAGCCGGCGTCAGAGTTTCCGGGGCCTGCGGCATGTTTTCGCAAGATAATGATCTTTCCAGCCCGAGCGCCTATGCCCGGCAGAACGCGATAGATTATATCCGCCGCGAGCTCGACTTTCTTGCCGAGGTTGACGGGCATTATCTCATTGTGGTGCCGACAGCAGTGGGACGGCCCGTCGCTCAGGATACATCAGAGGTACAGCGTTCGGCGGAGGCTCTTCGCCGCTGCGGAGATGATTTTGCCAGAACGAAGATAAGGGCCGCGATAGAGCCGATACGCGCCAGCGAAGTCAGTCTGGTCCATACTGTATCCGACGCCATTCGCTACCTCGAAGTCGTCGGGCATCCTGCCATCGCCCATATCAACGGCGATGTCTATCATATGTCCCTGGAGGAGCGAAACGTTGGCGAGGCCATCCTTTTGGCCGGGGACAAGCTCGCGAATCTACACCTCGCCGACACGAACAGGGATGCTTTGGGAACCGCGAACCTCGACCTCGATACCGTAATCATGGCCGCATACCTCGCGGGCATGAATCAAGAAGGGCGCTTTTTAACGCCAGAGCCGCTGGGTCCTTTCCCCGATCCCTATGTCCTCTCGAATAGTCCCTGCAATGTTTCCATAATGGATGAGCTTGTCCGCAAGACTGTCTCTTATTTCAGGGAACGAGAGGAAATAGTGCGGTCTCTGGAATAGTCGCTGGGCAAGAGTGGCGGCTGTTCGATACTCATGTCTAGCCCAAACAGGGCCTCAGATTTTCTTTGTCGGTGGCATGGAGCGCGGGTTCGGAGATTTGACCACGAAAAATTCGAGCGGTTCAATTCCTCCGTTGCGTATGGCCATTTTAGTGTTGAAGGGGACCGCGACGATGTTGCCCGCGGGGTAGTTGTGTTCGGGGCCGTCTTCGAGGCTGAGACTCAGTGTGCCCCGGATGACGATCTGGTGTACGTGGGAATTTGCGACGTGTACGGGGACCGCAGCGCCCGGTGCCACGATGATATGATTGATGTTCACGTGATCCTCGTCGATGATTTTCTCCATGACACCGCTATCGATACGGCTGAATTGATGTACTTTCTCGATCATTGCGATACCCCCTTTAAGAATTTGTTTCAGCGTTCCATCCCCGCCAGAATCCGAAGGACCGCCAGCGCCTGGTGTGACGCGACAAGCATGACGCGGGGAGCGCAGACGCCGTTTTCCCCTTCCGAGGAGGTTTCAAAGTCTCCGCAGGCCTTCGAGTTTCAAAAAGCCTACATATTCAACCGTGATGTTCATTGTCTGCCCCAGTCGCTACCACTTGTTCTGCACATCTTCGGCAAGGCCGAGCATTTTGTCGATCTTGAGCGTGCGGCCGTCATCGAGGATGAGCTGACCGGAATAATAGCCGAAAAGCTGATTTTGCAGCGAAGAAATGACCACGAGCCTCATGTCGCTGTGACGGTTGACAATAGGCTCGAAATCCATCTCGAAGCGGCCGTCGCTGCTGGTGATTTTCCACGGGGCCATGTAATCGTTCGGATTGATATGGAATGCGATTTCTTCGAGCTTGTGAGCTCTGCCGCCGTAAAAGATCATGTTTTCGGACGCGGGGGTCCTGTCGGAAAAACCGTAGCCGATATTCCAGCCTAAGGGGATGCCCTCATACAGGCCGGAAGCCGAACCCCAGTACCAGCGATTCCGGTAGAGCCAGTATCCGCGCCCCCAATCCAGTACACCGAATGAATCGTCAGGCTCGAAGGGATAGTGCTCACCCCCAATCGTGACCTCGCCGCGCGCGGGCATGCAGTTCACTTTCTGATTGTAATAGAAAGCGCGTCTGTTTTCCTTCCACGACGTGGCGATATTCATGCTGTCCGCCTCCGGGTCCTGCGCGAGCACAAGATCGCACTGCAATTCTCTGCCATCGCCGAGGGACGGGCATCGCGCCACAATGCGCCGCTCACCTTTACGGAGGATGTAGGAAATTTCCAACTTGTTGTCTTTATACCGCAGGTCGCCGCGCGAAGAAGTCGGAGCGAAGCCAAGCTTGCCACGAGTGAACATCTTGAGACTGTCGAAGGGCACAAAGGTGCGCTTCGCGAAATCAAGCCAGACAATACTGGCCAAGCCCGCATACCCCAGATCCGAAACCGTAAACGCAATACCGTATTCGCGCTTTTGCGAAAGCACACAATAGTAATCCCATTCCTTGATCCGGTACCACGATGCCCTGATGCGCGACCGGTCATAGCGCCACAGTTGGCGCCGCGCCCATCCTTCCTCGACGATATGCCCCCGGTCGTCCAGAAGCTCGATTGGCGAAATAATTTCATGCTGGTTCATAGCTTCGATGATAACGCAGATGGCGGTTAAGTCAATGTGGGGAGAGGGAAGATAATGATTTAAAAATATTTAGGCATATTTTTAGAAGCTTGTCTTTTCCAGGTTTTCGATAGAACGGCTCGGGTGTTTTCTTATCAGTTCGGAAAAGATCATGTCTATAATAGTAAGTTGCGCGATGCGTGTCGAACTGGCTCCGTAGCGCTGGAGGGGTTCCGAAAAAGGCACCAGCAATACGATGTCGGATAGTTCGGCGATATCGCCCTCGGGGTTGCTCGTTATGGTGATGAGGGCAGCCCCGTTGTTCTTCGCGATTTTCGCCGCCTTTACCATTTCCGGAGTGGTCCCCGAGTGGGAAATAAACATGGCGGTCATCCCCGCCGACATGTTGCTCGCGGCTATCAGCTGCATGTAGTAGTCCTGCGCGAAGCCGCAGAGATATCCCAGTCTCCCCATCTTGTGGTAGAAGTCGAATGCGACGCTGTTGGACAGACCCACGCCGAAAGAGTAGATATATCTGGATTTCTCGATAAGGTTCACGGTTTTTTCGATCATTTTTCTGTCGATGGTCGTCTTGAGGTCTGTCAGAGTGTCGATGTTGCTGTCGATAATTTTGAATTCCTGGCTGGTGATTGCGGTCTGATCCAGCGAATCCTTTCTTTTTTTCGACTTTGATGTGGGGCTGAACACGTCCCGCGCCAGCATTATCTTGAATTCTTTGAATCCCGGGATTCCCAGAGATCTGCAGAGGCGCATCACCGCCGATGGACTGGCACCGGTCGCTTTGGCCAATTCGTTGACGCCTTGGTACATCACGTTTTTTTTGTCTTTTATGATGTATTCGGCGACTTTTTTTTCCGAGGCGGGGAGCGTGTCGAGTTTGGATTTCAAAAGGAAGACCAGGCTGTCCATATAAACCCCTGTATGACTTTCCCTGAGCGTTCAAAAGTCATATCGATTATGCTGCAACGAAATCGTAAAAAAATCAAGAACAATTTATGAAAATTTTTGTTGACAAATTTTGTTACCTGGTTTATCCTTTTTTAAGATGTTTATACTTAGGAGGTATTCATGAAAAGGATTATTGCTGTATTGATTATTTTAACAGCACTTATTCCACTTGTGTCCGCACAGGCAGGCAGTAAAGCCTCTCTGGACAAAATCTATGCCGCTATGTCCAATGAAAAGACGTATGTCAGTGTAAATGACGTTCCGGCAGTTAAAGCGAAAAAAGCATATAAAGTCGGTCTGGCGATGGTGAATGTCGGCACGGGCTTCTTCAAGGCGCTGGCCGATACCCTTCAGTCGGAGCTCAAGGCCTCGGGCGCGGTTCCATTGCTGGCGGACTGCGAGAGCGATGTGGTGAAGCAGGTATCCCAGGTGGAGAATTTCATCGCGCAGAAGGTCGACGCAATCATCATAAATCCCGCAGATCCCCAGTCCGCGCTTACCCTGGTTTTGAAGAAGGCATACCAGGCCAACATCCCCGTCATGGCGGTGGATGTTCCTCCCACTTCCGACGCTTCGTATATGGCGGGATTCGTCACCGACGCGTATCAGCTCGCATATGTGTTCGCCGAGAAACTCGCGAAGGACGTCCTTGCCGCAAATCCCACGGGGATTATCGAATATGGCCTCATAGGGGGAACACAGGGCAATCCTATCGCGGCCTCGAGAAACCAGGGCGCTCGTGACGCCATTAAGAAAGTTGACACTCAGGGAAGAATAAAGGAAGTATCCTTTCTCTATGCTGGTGCCTATTCGGAAGAATCGGGATTGAAGACCGCCGAGAACATGCTCGTCGCGCATCCCAATATCAAAATGATAATCGGAACATGCGATGCACACGTTGTCGGGGCAACCGCCGCGGCGAAACGCCAGGGTCTCGATAAGAACATCATGATGGGTGCGGTTGACGGCTCGAAAGCAGCTCTGGAAATCATGAAGAGCGGTGGACCAATCAAAGCGATCGGCCTGAATAGCCCTGTCGAAGTTGGCCAGACCGCGGCGCGGGCAATGCTTGCGTTCCTGAACGATGGCAAAGTTCCCGCTTCCCGTGCGATGGTTCTGCAGCCGGCGCTCGTAACTCCGGACAATCTCAGTGAATACATGAATAAAGGCTTCTGATTCCTTTATGGAAGGATGCCTGATCGGAAGGTCGGGCGTCCTTCTGTTTCCTTTTTGTTGCTGCCCGCTCATAAAGTGCTAAAATTACCACAGAGGTAGCTACCATGAACACAAAACTTGAGAGTCTTGTCAATCTTTTGAACGAGTTTGAATTTGTTGATCTTTCGCCTACATTGGAGAGTGGTATTCCGAAATGGCCCACACATCCGCCGGTGATAGTCGATCCTACCATTACCCACGAACATGATGGATATTATTGCCAGACACTCATCATAGGTGAACATTCGGGGGCGCACATAGACAGCCCCGCCCACATTCTGCCGGAAATGATGGCGAATACCATTGAGACCTATCCTTTGCAGTCTTTCTTCGGGCGTGCCGTTGTGTACGACCTGTCCCGGAGAGACAATAAGCCGGGCGAGAGAATTCCCGTCTCCGAATTTCTGTCCCTTGAGGAAAAAATGGGAGTCGGTGCGTTTAGCGGCGATGTTGTCCTCATAAATTTTGGATGGGGAAAATATTGGAGTACCGGCAAGGCGTGGAAATACTATGCCACCAATGCTCCAGGCATGGATGAAGACGCGGTGAAACTGTTCTCGGACAGAAAAGTGAAGGCTGTTGGGACAGACACCATTGCCTGTGATACTCCCGTCGACAATGGCAATGAACTTTTTTCGTATGGGCACAGAAAATACTGGCTGCCTAACCATATATTCATAATGGAAATGCTGATGAACCTTGCCCTGCTCCCCTCGGAATGTTATTTTCTGGCGCTCCCCCTTAAGATCAGACATGGGTCGGGATCGCCCATTCGTCCATTAGCCCTTGTCCCGAGGAACAGATGACAGAAGACGACGTCATGCCTATCCTCGAACTGAGAGGTATAGACAAACACTTCTCGAGCGTACACGCGCTCAAGTCCGTTTCTCTGAAAATTGGGCGCGGCGAGACTATAGCCCTCGTGGGGGAAAACGGTGCGGGGAAAAGCACCTTGATGAAAATACTGACGGGTGTATATGAAAAAGACAAGGGCGATATTCTTATAGAAGGCAAAAAACACAATATCACAAGCCCTTTGTATGCCAAAAAGATAGGCATAGGCCAAGTATATCAGCAGGCGGAACTGATTCCCGAACTTACGGCGGCCGAGAATATTTTGATAGGAGAAATGGGGTTTTCCAGGAAGGGCCTTGTAAATTGGAAGGAATTGAAAAAGAGAGCCTGTGCGTTTATAGAAAAATATCAATTATCAATTGACCCGGATGAAAAAATAAAAAACATGAGCGTTGCCAATAGGCAGCTCGTGTCCATTGTGAAAGTCCTTCAGCGAAATCCCAAAATCCTGATTTTTGATGAGCCCACTGCCGTATTTTCCAATTTGGAAGTCAGTCTGCTCATGAGCCTTATAGATCAATTAAAGAGAGACCAAATAACCATAATCTACATATCGCACAGGCTGGAGGAAGTGTTCAAGGTCGCCGACCGCATAGCCATCATGCGAGACGGCTATTTGGTGTCAGTGATCGATAACGTCAACGTAAAAAAAGAAGACTTGATCCAGCAGATGCTGGGGCGGAAGAGTTCGTCGATGTTCCCGGAGAAAGCGAATCTGACTTCGGAGGAGAAGATTCTTGAAGTCAGGAATCTGTCGTCGGAAAAAATCAAGAATGTCTCGTTCTCTCTCAGACAGGGAGAGATACTGGGCATAGCCGGTCTTGTAGGAAGCGGGCGGACGGAGCTGGCGCGGGCGGTTTACGGCCTGGACAGGATCAAGGCGGGTGGTATCTACATCGATGGAAAAGAAGTGAAAATCAGGAGCCCCGTCGATGCCGTGAAGCACGGGCTGTTTCTGGCTCCCGAAGACAGGCGCGGCGAAGGGCTCGTGCTCGTTCGCTCCATCAAGAACAATATCATTCTGTCGAATTTTCGGAGCATTTCGAGGCACGGGGTCTGTCATACAAAGAGCGAAAATTCGGCCACGCAGGCGTTGAAGGACAAATTGTCGATAAAAGCCGATTCCATCCACACGCTGGTCGGGAACCTGAGCGGCGGCAATCAGCAGAAGGTCATCATCGCAAAGGCGCTTTTGGCCAGTCCTAGGATTCTCATATTCGACGAGCCGACTCAGGGCATAGATGTGGGCGCGAAGTCGGAAATCTACGCGCTGCTCACGAAAATGAGGGAAGAGGGAATGTCGATAATCTTCATCTCTTCGGAAATAGAGGAACTGCAGGGAATTTGTACCCGGATCATAGTGATGAGGAACGGGGCCATCACGGGCGAAGTCGAGTCCGGACTGGAAGACGGCGAAAAAATCCTCAATCTGATGTACAGGAGTTAGGTATATATGGCTAAACAAGATCCTTCACAGGACGCAAAGAACGACAAGGTCCCGGCGGGCGCGGTCAGGTCCTACCTGAGAACGCAGCTGGTTCCCCTTGCGGTTTTGGCCTTCATCATTCTGATCGCTTCCCTGATATCGCCCGTGTTTTTCTCAAAGGCCAATATCCAGAACCTTTTCGTCCAGGTGACGCTCAATATGGTCGTCAGTATGGGCATGCTGCTCGTGATTCTCACCGGCGGCATCGATCTCTCGGTGGGCTCGATAGTGGCCATCGCGGGCGTCTTCGTCGCGGGATTCATGAGGAACATGCCGGTCGGAATCGCCATATTGCTCGCCCTGCTCATCTCTACGGCCTTCGGCACCGTTACGGGATTCATCGTGTCGAAGGTCAAGATAGCCCCCTTCATCGTGACGCTGGGAATGATGAGTTTTGCCAGAGGAATCGCATATTGGTACACCCAGTCAACGCCGATAATCTGGACACCTTTCCCGGGAGCGGATTTCATGTACGCGCTTGGGTCGAACACTATGCTCGGCATACCGTATCTCGCCATAATCTGGATCGCGATCACGATTCTCACTGCGCTGATGCTGAAATACACCGTTGCGGGCAGAATCATCTATTCCATTGGAGGTAATGCCCAGGCCGTGCGGCTCAGCGGCATAGATGTCAGCAAATGGCAGGCGGTTCCCTACATTCTGTCGGGTCTTCTGTGCGGAGTGGGAGGAATACTTCTCGCCGCGCGGCTGGGTGTCGGCGCGCCAACAAGCGGGACGGGGCTTGAGCTGGACGCGATCGCCGCGGTTATCATCGGCGGCACAAGTTTTACCGGCGGCATAGGCACGGTGAGCGGCGCCATAATCGGTGTCTTTATCCTCGGCATTATCAACAACATCCTTGACCTTATGAATGTGGCGGCGTATCCGCAGATGATGCTGAAAGGCGTCATAGTTGTGTCCGCGGTCATTCTTGCGACCATACGAGACAGATCGAAGTCTTAATAAGGACCGGAAATGTTGCAAGAAGAGCTGTTGCTGGCCATCGATATTGGATCTTCCTCCTGCAAGGCTGCTGTCTTCACGCCAACAGGGAAATGTCTCGCAGATACAAAGACTGCGGTTGCTATAACTTCGATAGAAGAAAGTACAGGAAAACGCGAATATGATCCGGATACATGGATAACAGCTGCGGCAAAAAGCGTGAGAAAACTGACGAGAACGACAGGAGACCTTCATGGGCGCATCTCCGCCGTTGGATTGTCAGGTCAAATCGGGACACATATCGTTCTATCTGAGGACGGGAAACCAGCATGTCCAGCAATAAGTTGGCAGGACGGCAGAGCGCGACAGGAGGCATTCGACCTTTCGCGACAGTATCCAGGATTCGGGCTCGATGAGCTTATCGGCATGCATTTACCGCCGGGGACCGCGTGGCCAATTCCCCGCCTGCTTTGGGTAAAGGCAAATGCGCCGGAATTGCTTGATAGCAAAAGCACATGGATTCAGCCTAAGGATTATCTTTTCAGATATCTGACGGGAGAACTTGTGACTGATTACCTAAGTTTGCGGGGGCTGGTGCACCCGAAACGACATGCAGTGGACTCCGAGATAAAAGACAAAATCCTGGGGATTCCCGATATTGAAGCGCATCTTCCCGTAGCAAAAGAGGCATGGGGAGTTGGTGGCCAGCTTCGAACAGGGGCCGCGAGGGCCCTTGGCGTTGACCCCGGCATTCCTGTCGTAATTGGCTCTGGCGATTTTCACTGCGCGGTTCTTGGGTCCGGCGAGCTTGATGCCCGCACCGGCTTCAATGTGAGCGGCACTTCGGACCATATCGGCGTCCTTGTAAGCGCTGAAGCGTCTTCAATCAAGTCGGAAGTGCTTGGGAGATACCCTTCGCTTATAGTCGGCAATGATATTTTGTATGGTGCGACATCGTCTTCAGGTGGAATGCTTGAATGGTTTGTGACGATGCTCGGTTCCCGTAAAAAAAATGAGACATTCGGCGAGTATCTCGACCGTGAATTGCGAGGAGAGGTGATTTCCAAAGGTATCTTATGCCTGCCATATCTCAACGGAGAACGTGCGCCGCTCTGGGATGCGGATGCCAGGGCAATTTTTGCAGGGATGGGTTCAGGACATACTCGAGCTGACATGTTGGTTGCGATACTGGAGGGGGTGGCCTTTAGTCTGAGGAATAACGCAGAAATTATCGAATCTCTTGGTTTGAAAACAAACAAGTTTCGCGTATCCGGGGCAAGCGCCTTGAGCAAAAGCTGGAATCAGATCAAGGCAAATGTGCTGAAGACCGATATAGCGCTGCTCGGAAGTCACGAGGTCTCATGTCTGGGCGCATCGATGCTGGCTGCCGTTGGCGTAGGCTTTTATGCGGACACGGCGACTGCAGCTTCGGCCATGAGCCATGAAATAGCGGTCATTGAGCCGGATGTTTCAATGTATGGTTATTACGATGAACTTTTTGGTTGCTTCAAGCAGGAATATGATGCAAACAGAAGCATCTACAAGAGCCTTTCAAGAATTCGGGAATTATGATCAATGCAGAAGAAATACGATGAAGTGCTGAAAAAACCGATAGTGATTATTGGGGCAGGCAAGACAGGTCGCGGATTTCTTGCCCGCCTGGCATGCTTGAGCGGTGTTCCGACAATTTTCATAGATAAAAATCCCGCCTTAGTCCGCGCGCTGAATGCACGCGGGGAGTACCGCATAGATTTTTTCGGCGGCCGGCGCGCCCCATTGGAAATTTCAGGATTTTCCGCATGCGCCGCGGATAGTGATGATGCTATAGACGCAATCTCCACAGCCAAGGTTGTTTTTACAAGCGTTGGAGCCTCAAATTTCAGCCAGGTCTCGATCAAGATTGCAGAGAGCTTGAAAAAGAGGGCCGAAAACAACACCTCTGAGCCTCTTTACGTCATGACGGCCGAGAATGCAATAAATCCCGCGAAAAAACTTTCAGGAATGATTCGGGACCAGCTCAGGAATTATGGGCTGGATTCCGCGCAATTTCTCGTGGCTGAGGCGGCTGTCTTCTGCACCACCATCGAGAATGAGGACAATCCGCTGGATATCAAGTCGGAAGACCTTGACTTTCTTCCTTACGACGCGGAGGGAATCGGGGAATTGCTGAATGTACTGCACGGAGCCCAGGCGGAATATGATTTCCACAGAGTTCTTCAGAGAAAAATTTATACCTACAACTGTGCGAGCGCGTGCATCGCCTATCTTGGCTCCCTTAAAAAGTACACTTACTTTGCGGAAGCTGCCAATGATCCAATCATAGCATCACTCTTACAACAGCTTTACAAGGAAACGGGAGAGGCCATCTGCAGAGAGTATGGTTATTCCGAAACCGAACAAGCGGAGTTTGCGCTCCGTTCCCTAAAAAAGTTTCAAGATTTTGAAATAAAGGACAGCATAGAGAGAAATGCTCGCGATGTAGTGAGAAAACTCCAGCCTGATGAACGCCTAGCAGGGCCAGCAATTCTCATGCGGAAACACAAAATGGTTCCGACCGTTTTGCCAATTATATATGCTGCGGCCCTGCTCTATCGTCACGATGGCGAAGACGAGCTGATATCGCTGCTCGCGAACGAAGGCGTTTCCGGGATTCTCGAAAACCTGAGCCACATCAGTGCAAAGAGCGGATTTGGGGAACATGTGATGAAGTATTATTCCGCATTTGAAAAAGCTTTGAAAACAGGCGCGGATCCGCTCAATGAAATATTAGAAAGAGGTCTACAATGAGCGCTATCGCAATATTCGGTGCCGGACGTATATCCAGGGGATTCCTTGCGCACCTTATCTCTATTTCCGGGAAAGAATTCTTTTTTATCGAAAAGGATGCCGATCTTGTTGCAATGCTTGAATCCAGAAAGGAATACACTATTCATATCATGGGGCATTCGGACAAAGATTACTTTGTAAAAAATTTTAAGTCGTATACCGCGGATAACGAGAAAGACTTCCTTTTGCCCCTGTCCCGGTCCGAGCTGATACTTACTTCTGTGGGAGGACAAAACCTGCCCGCGATTTCAGGCTCTATAGCGCAGGCTATTCAGATACGCTACTCTTCCAACTCAGACGGAATAGTGAATATCATAACCTGCGAAAATTGGATTGATCCCGCAAAGAAGTTAAAATCGGCGGTACTCGCCAATCTTCCAGCGGAGCTTCATGCGTACGTCGATTCATATATTGGTTTTACAGAATCGGTTGTGCTTCGCTCCGCTACCGACGCCGAGCCGGAAAGAATCGCGGTAGATCCTTTGGTCGTGAATGTGCAGGACTACTGGACGCTTCATATAGATGCGGTGACTGTCAAAGGGAGTCTTCCGGAAATAAGAGGATTTGAGCTCAAGAGAAATTTTTCGGGCATGCTTATCAGAAAGCTATATACATATAATGCCGCGAACGGCTCGGTTTCATACCTTGGGAACCTAAAAGGCTATGACAGGATCGATCAGGCAGTTAATGATCCCGAGATTCTGGATATCCTCATGCATGTATACGATGAAACCTCGAAAGCTCTTTCAAAGGAATTCAATATTCCTTATGAAGAAGAATATGCGTTCGCCATGACGTCCCTCGCCAAACTGCAGAATAAGGGAATTGTTGATTTTATAACCCGGAATGCAAGGGATCCAATCAGAAAACTTGGGCCGGAAGACAGGCTTATTGGTCCAAGCCGCATTGCGTTGAAATATGGGATAAAGCCCGAAGGCCTCGCGACGGCGATCGCCGCGGCGATTTATTACGAAAACGATAAGGATAATAGCGCGGTCACTCTCAAAGAAATAAGACTATCAAAAGGCATAGACTATATTCTTGATTCTATCTGTATGTTGGGGCTTTATCCTGAATTCAAGGACCTTATCAAGAACAAAATCGCATATCTTAAATCTATGGGATGGATAAAAGAATAAAGGTCTTGTTTGGATCCGAAAGAGGCGGGCAAAAAAGCTTTTCAGGCAGATGCGCCCCGCCCCGGAGTTCGCTCTTTTCTTCTCTGAAGGCGCGCGGCGAGCTTGCAGACGAGGACGACGACAGTGCCCACGACGATGATGGCGGGGCTCGTCGGCAGATCAAAAACAACGGCGAGCGCAAAGCCTCCCAGATTGATGCACACACCGAAGACCGACGCAAGCAACATCGTTGGCTTGAAGTTTTTCTTGAGGGATTGTGCCGCAAGCGCGGGAAGCAGCGTCACCGCGTCGACCATGAGCGCCCCCGTGATCCGTATGCCGAGGCCTATGCCCGCGCAGACCATTACGAGAATTCCCGTATACACGACTGTTGACGGAAAGCCAAAGGCATAGGCGGTCTCTCTGTCGAAAAGTACCGCCGAGATCGGTCGGAGGAAGCGAATGGTGCCAGCCAGAATCAATGCCGAAACAAGTACGACGAGAAGGACTTCCATTCTGTCGAGGGCAAGAACATTCCCCCAGAAAAGGTTGAAGGCTTCGATGGCGTGGATGTTGGTCTTGTAGAACAAGATGAACACGACGCCAAGGCTGGCGGTCATCAAAAGCGCCATCGCCCCGCCAGAGGTGCCTCCGGATTTCCGTGAACTCAGGCCGGCAATGGCAAAGCCCGCGGCTACGGAAAACAGCATCGCGAAGAATACAGGATCGACGCCGAAAATGAGACCGACCGTCGCTCCGAGCAGCGACAGGTGCATCACCCCGAAACGGACCGGTATCAGGTCCAGCGAGAGTATGTATATCCCGAGCAGGGGAAACGCGGTTCCGCAGGCGAACAGCGCGACGATCGCCCGGCTGAAGGCCGGAATCTGGAGCAGTTCCCTCATATGTCGCGCTCCGCCATTTTCGAGAGGAAAGCACCAGCGTCGAGGAGTCTTGCGGTCCCTTTCTCGAAGAGGAGGACCGTGTCGCACAAGGCTATGAGCGCGCGGTCGTGCGAGACAATGATCAGGGGAATCCCCGATTCCGCCAGCGAACGTATGAGGTTTTGCATGGCCGCCTGTCCTTCCTCGTCGAGGTAGGAACCAGGTTCGTCGAACAGGTAGAGCGCCGGTTCCGCCGCCATGGCGCGCGCAATCGCTACCCGCTGGAACTGTCCTCCCGAAAGGTCCTGGACCGCCTTGTCGGCAAGAGTTCCCAGGCCGCAATAGAGGATGGCCGCTTCCACCGCCTCGCGGTCGGCGCGGTTGAACCGGCCGGTCAATCCGCACTTGCCCAATCTGCCGAACGAGACGGCCTCGCGCACCGAAATCCTCAGTTGCCCCGAACTTCCTTCGGGGCGGTTTTGCGGAATATATGCCAGCTTCTTCCTCGTCTCCGCAAAACAGGCCTTTCGGGTGTCGACGCCCAAAAGCCGGAGTTCGCCACCGAGCGGAGACAAAAGCCCAAGGCAGGTTTTGAGGAGCGTCGTTTTGCCGGCGCCGTTGGGACCGACGAAACCGAAGACGTTATCCCTCTGTCCCTTTTCCCCGGTCCCCGCTTTCCTCAGCGCCGCGGGAAAATCAACGCAGATGTCGCGTACGACCGGTTGGGCCCGGCGGTACCCTATGGAAAGCATTTTTGCCGACAGAATGGACTGGCCATCGCAAGGGGCTTTATCTGCCGCGCCGGCGCTCATCTATTCTTTACCTCGCCCCAGGATGGCTTTTTCATTGTAAAGGAACACGTCCTCGATCGTGCGCGTGCCATCCTTGCCGGGGAAATTGATGAGGAGCACGTACGGCACGCCGAGGCTTTCAGCCAGGGCTTTTCCCCCAGGATTGTGATAGTTGTCCAGAACCATGGCTGGTTTTTTCTTTATCAGATCGAGGACGACCGCCGGCGAAGGCTCGCCGGGACCAAAGGTGCCTACGACGTCGAGCCCCAGCCACTCCACGAAAGTCTTCATGTAGGCCTGCACGACGACTCTCTTGTCCGGCAGCAAGGAGGCGACTTCAGAACGCAGGTTTTCCGTAAAGGCTGTGAACGACTGCGCCCATTGTGCCTGCGCCTCGGTCGTCCCCAAGGCCTCCGCGATTTTTTTCGATTCGGCAATGATGGTAGAGGGTACGTTGTCAGTATAAACCGCCAGTATCCTGAGATTTTTGTTCTGGGCCGTTTCGGCCAGTTTTTTCGCGAATTTTTCGTAGCCGGAATAGACAACCAGGGATGCGTGCTGAACGGCGAGGAGATCGGATGGTTTAATCTCATATTCAGGTGGATGCTGAAGTTCAAAAGGAGCGATCGTCACGACGTTTTTCGCTCCGGCGGCGATTACGTATGCCTGCACCCACGAAGTGGATGCGATGACGGGTTGCTCTTGTGCCGCGAGCGGCAGGACAAGGAGACAGAGCAGCGCCAGCAGGACCTGTGCCCCATGGTGAGAATGTCGGATAGCCATAAAAAATCCCCTGGAATTGAAAAATACAGGCGAGCTTCTTGCACACCATATGAAGTGTTCGGACACTTCGGTCTCAACGCGGCGCCAGGAGGCAACGCTTCCCGGCCGCATTCACTCTGAACGATCCGCAGAAGAAATCCACGGGCTCCGGTCTTCAGACCGGAGACTTTCTTCAATTATTCCTGTTCCCGTTCTACCATATCCGCAAGCTCGGAAGCAAGAAGGCCGACCGCTTCGTCGATGTTCCTCGAAAGCGGAGAAGGCGGTACGCCGACAAGGGTGAAGTGCGGCTGGTTTACCGGAAGCAATATTTTCTTGCCATTCGCCCGCATGATGGTCTGTGCTATCGCCGGTGTTATTTCGCCCATCATGGAATCGGGGAGGACTATGCCGATCGGGCCGAGAATAACCTGTCCCAAGTCAATGGACACTTGTATCGCGTTCTCTCCGCTCGCGCCGCGGTCGGCTCCCGCCCTCAGCATCTGCTCCGTCGCCGTGGAGTTCGTTCCGAGAGCGAGAATTTCAACGCGCTGTGCGAAGATATGCCGAACCTTTGTGCACAGCTGGGCCCCAATCCCCCCGCCAAGGCCGTCGACAACGATAATTATTGGCTTTTTCTGCATGAGGGAAGGATAAGATCAATCTCGCGATTTTGCAATGATCAGCACTTGACAGTTCTATATTTCCATGTTGTAATCTAATTGATAATGATAATCATTATCAATTAGATTGCTTTAATGACATTTACACACTTTTATTTTTTGTAAAGGGAAACCAATGGAGAAGTTTGATGTTCCCGACAGGGGTTTTTCTCATGCCCCTTGCAAGGGGGGAAGACATAGACAGGGTCACCGGCACCTTTGGGGCAGGCATCATGGACCGGCAGGAAAGGCATCAGAGGGCGTTCTTTCTGAGTTTTCGTCGGGAGAAGAGTGTGTATTTGTCGGACTCCTCTGCGATAGCCCGGCCTTTCGCAGCAGAATGATGTCGCTCGGCCTAATGCCCGGAACAAAACTTCGGATCCTTGAAGGAGGAAGAGGGCGTCCTTTCCTTGTGGAAATAAGAGGAGGACAGTTCATGCTGGATGCAAGGAGCGCTGCCATGATCGCGGCGAAGCGATTACCTGCAAAACCTGAGGGAGACACACAATGAACGACAGGCTTAGAGATTATAACGTAGGTGATAGTGTGGTTATTCTTGGCTACGCCGGGGGTGACCATGGCTATCGAAATAAATTGCTTGCCATGGGGCTCACAAAGGGCAGTGTAATAAAACTCGTGAAGATCGCTCCCATGGGTGATCCCGTGGGGATAGAGGTGAGGGGCTATGAGCTCTCGCTGAGAAAGGCGGAAGCTAGTGTCCTCGTAGTAGGGAGAAAAGAATGAACGGGAAAGGGACGACTATAGCGGTTGTAGGGAATCCAAACTGCGGCAAGACGACGCTCTTCAACGCGCTCACGGGGAGTGATCAGCGGGTTGGGAACTGGCCTGGCGTGACAGTCGAAAAAAAGGAAGGCCTTCTGAAATTCGGCAAGGAAAAGGTTACACTTGTCGATCTGCCCGGTATCTACGCCCTTTTTGCGTCTTCAGAGGATGAGCGCGTTGCCAGGGATTATATCCTTTCCGGGGAACCAGGGCTCGTCGTGGATATCGTGGATGCGACCAACCTGGAACGAAATCTTTTCCTTACGACGCAGCTTCTTGACTTGCAGCTTCCCCTCATCGTTGTGGTCAATATGGTGGACCTGGCAAAGGCGCGGGGTGTTTCGATCGACTACGAGGCGCTTTCCGACAGGCTCGGCTGCCCTGTCGTCGGCACTGTTGCCAGCGACAAACACGAGGCCGCCAAGGCCGTCGGGGCTATTGAGAAAGCGTGGAAGGCAAAGCGGAAACCTACCACTTTGGTTGAAGCGCCCTATCAGGCTGAAAGGTTTGCAAAGGACTGGCGGGAACGGCTGTCGGCTGTGGCACAAAAACTGGGGACAAACGGCCGCTGGCTCGCTCTCAAGCTCCTCGAGAGAGACGCCTGGGCGATCGAACGGGTGGTATCCGCCGGTGTTGCCACGGAGGCAGAAATCGAGGCCGCAATTGCGGAGGTCGAAAAGCTCCTCAAGGACTCCGCAGACGTCGCTCTCGCCGAGGCCCGCTATGCGTTTATTCAGATGGTTGCCTCAAAAAGCCTGAAACACGCCGGCCACAAGAGAACCGCGACCGAGGTGATCGACAAGGTGGTTCTGAACCGTTGGCTTGGTATCCCGGTTTTTCTTCTCGTCATGTATCTGTTGTTTTGGATCACCATAAATGTGGGTGGCGCTTTTATCGATTTTTTTGATGGTGTGGGAGCCACTATCTTCGTGGATGGGTTCGGCAGTCTCCTCGAACGTTTAAGTGCCCCTGCCTGGCTCAGAGTCATCCTCGCGAACGGCATAGGAGGGGGGCTCCAGACGGTCATTACGTTTATTCCACAGATATTCGTCATGTTTTTCCTCCTTTCCCTCCTTGAAGACTCAGGCTACATGGCCAGGGCGGCCTTTGTCATGGACCGTTTCATGCGCTGGGTAGGCTTGCCCGGCAAATCCTTTGTACCCATGCTCGTGGGATTCGGGTGTAATGTACCAGCCATCATGGCCACGCGAACACTTGAGAACAAGCGCGACCGCTACCTCACTATTTTCATGAATCCCTTCATGTCCTGCGGCGCGCGTCTGCCGGTCTACGCTCTCTTTGGAGCGGCTTTCTTTGGGGCGGCCGCAGGCACCATGGTTTTCTCCCTCTATCTTGTGGGGATACTGGTGGCCATCGCCACAGGGCTCATACTCAAGCGCACGCTTTTCAAGGGGGAAGCATCCTTCTTTGTCATGGAACTCCCGCCCTACCATAAGCCGATGATGGGCAATGTCCTGCGGTATTCGGGGCGTCGACTCATGGCCTTTATGACCAGGGCAAAATACATTGTTCCTATCGTCACTGTTCTCGCGGTACTTAATTCTTTGGGTATTGATGGAAGCTTCGGGAACGAAGACAGCCCCAAGTCGGTTCTTTCCCAGGCAGGCAGGGCAATCACACCTGTCTTTGAGCCCATGGGTGTCGAGAAGGAGAACTGGCCGGCATCGGTAGGCATTCTGACGGGAGTTCTGGCGAAAGAGGCGGTCATCGGTACCCTGTCCTCTCTCTACAGCCAAAATGCCGCGGCGGACAAGGAGGCTTCGGCCGCGATTGAAGAAACGCCGGTGGCTGACAATAAGGGCTTTCATTTCTGGGATGGAATTGTGGCCGCGCTTGCTACCATACCGGAAAATCTCGTGGGTATTGGCGGCAGTTTCGATGATCCCCTTGGTGCCGGCGTGGTGAGCGGAGACCAGGAAGCGGTGGCGGAAGAAGTGGGGGCGGACACGAGTGTTTACGCAGGATTGAGGGCCAATTTCACGGGTGGTCCCTTTCAGGCCTACGCCTATCTGCTCTTCGTCCTCCTCTACTTACCTTGCGTGGCGGCCTTTGGTGCCATGACCAAGGAGATGGGTCTCAAATATACCCTCATTGCCACTGCGTACATTGCTGTCACGTCTTGGTCCGCTGCCACGCTCTTCTACCAGATCACCCTGGGACACAACATCTTCTGGATCATCTTCGCCGTGGTCCTCGTCGCTGCCATGATATTCGTACTGCGGGCTCTGGGGAAACAAGTCGAGGAGGAAAGCTCCGGCCTTTCTGTCAAAGAGGCGGCGGCGTGATCGGGGGCGACACAAGATATTTTTCATTTTATACATCTGTGAATAATGGAAAAGAATATTAAAAAACTAAAGAATTATAATTAGAATAATGAATTTATCTCAATTTATGCTTGTTGATTTAAAAATCAATGGTATAATATTTGTACTCAATGAAAAAATAATACATCTGTGTATTTTTATTTGTTTAGGCATGAATAGGCGCAATTTACCATGTGGTTTTAGCTTTATCATTTGAGAGGAGGTAGTTATGAGAAAGTTTATTGACGAGAACTACAAGCTCTTCATCGATGGGAAATGGGTGGACGGTGGCGGAAAAAAGTTCGAGACACACTGTCCGGCGAATGGGGAGCTCCTCGCCACCTGCGCCGAGGCGGACAAAGGCGATGTCGACAGAGCGGTGAGTGCCGCATGGCGAGCCTTCGAGACATGGAAGGACGTGAGTCCACAGGAACGGCAGCGCATACTGCTCAAGATAGCCGATCTCATGGAGGCCAACGCTGAAAAGCTCGCGATGGTCGAAACGTTCGACAACGGCAAACCCATCCGCGAGACACGCGCCATCGACGTACCGCTGAGCATCGATCATTTCCGTTACTTCGCGGGCGTTGTACGCGCCGAAGAGGGGCAGGCGACGATGATCGACAAGGACACCATGAGCCTCATCCTTCGCGAGCCAATAGGCGTTGTCGGCCAGATTATTCCCTGGAATTTCCCGCTCACCATGGCGGCATGGAAGCTGGCCCCGGCCCTGGCCGCCGGCGACTGTGTCGTTATCAAGCCTTCTTCCGCGACGCCGCTGAGCATCCTCGAGCTCGCCAAATTGCTGGCGGAGGTGCTGCCTCCGGGAGTGGTCAATGTCGTGACCGGCCGAGGTTCCACGACGGGAAACTACATACTCGAACATCCGGACTTCCGGAAACTGGCATTTACGGGTTCCACAGAAGTCGGCTACTCCATCGCCGAAGCGGCGGCGAAGAAAATTATCCCCTCAACCCTCGAACTCGGCGGCAAGTCCGCCAACATCTTCTTCCCCGATTGTCCTTGGGAGAAGGCGATCGAAGGTCTTCAAATCGGCATTCTCTTCAACCAGGGCCAGGTTTGCTGCGCGGGTTCGCGGGTCTTTGTCCACGAGGCAATCTATGACAAATTCCTCAAGGAGGCGATTGCGGCCTTCGAGAGAGTGAAGGTCGGTATGCCCTGGGAAGAATCCACACAGATGGGTTCTCAGATCAACGAGGCGCAGGTGGAGAAAATTCTCAGCTACGTGGAGGTCGGCAAAAAGGAAGGCGCAAAAGTAGCGACAGGCGGCTACAGGCTCACGGAACATGGTCTCGACAAGGGTTGCTTTATCGCCCCAACCATTTTTACGGATGTCGACAACAAGATGCGCATCGCTCAGGAAGAAATATTCGGGCCCGTGGTCTGCTTCATCAAATTCAAGGACGAGGCGGAAGTGATAAAGATGGCCAACGACAGCGAATACGGCCTTGGCGGCGCCGTGTGGACCAAGGATATCAATCGCGCAATCCGCGTCGCCCGCGCGGTCGAGACGGGGCGCATGTGGGTGAACACTTACAACAGCCTGCCGGCTCACGCCCCCTTTGGCGGCTACAAAAAGTCGGGCATAGGGCGCGAGACGCACAAGATGATGCTCGAGCACTACACGCAGAAGAAGAATATCTTCATAAGCCTCAGTGAGGGGAAAGTGGGCCTTTATTGATTGATTCGGAAGTGGACATGCCCCAGAGCCTGTTCACTGGTATTCGAGTTTCACACTCCTCGGCATATGGTGGAATCTATGATGGGTCCTATCATCATGGTGCGGGATGCGCCGTACCATGATGATAGGCTTTGATAGCAGACAATAGAAGAGGCAAAACCGTATGGTTGTTACAAAGGATACTCAAGTCGAAGAAGTGGTGAAAATCAAGGGTGTGATCTCTTATTTCATCCAGCGCGGCGTTTCGCCCATCAGTTGTTCGGGCGCTTTTCCTCAGAGCCTGGGGAATTTGCTGAGCATCAAGAAGGTGGCCGACCCCGATGCCTTTATTGAAGGGTTGAACGAGTATATAGCGAGCCAATCACAAGAATTGAAGGACAAAACGGACGATTAGTCGGCTCAATCGCAGCAAAAGCGTTCAATACCAAGCAGCTGTACGGTCACGATAGTTTTGAGTTCCGACTCCTTTATTTTTACAAGAGGCCGTTCCAGGCCGTCCTTGATACCATCGTAGAGAACATAAATCATATCTACAACCAACTCAGGCGAAATGCTCCGGCGGATTTCTCCCCTCGCAATTGCACGCTTTACGGTTTCAACTTTCTTGTTGTATATGTGCTGCACCAGTAAGTAATAGCGGTCTTTCAGCTCCGAAAGCTCCTCAACGGTATCTATGCCCACAAAGAAATTAGGCCGGAAGTGTTTGTACATATCGATACAGCAGTAGACGCTGTCTTCCAGAATTTTAATAATATGTTTGTCCTGCGCCAGAATCAGGTCGTGGTCATGCTGAAATTTAGATGCCCAGAGATTAAATGCCGCCACGTAGAGGCCGTATTTGTCCTTAAAATGGTAATATACAGGACCCCGTGATATCCCAAGGGCATCCGTGATATCGGTGAGGTTTGTGGCTTCGTAGCCTTTTCGCGAAAACACCTCAATCGCCTTTTGTATCAGCTCATCCTTAAGGCTAACGTCATCCGCCATCGTGCGCATGCTCCTCTCATTTTCTTCAAAACAGTACTGTAATGGAATTTAGACGGTTACACAACTGTTTTAACGTTTTAACGCAGCAAATCATACCATAGTAAATGATTATGAAAAGAATACAAGTAAGACTTGTGAGGTGGATACAAGATATTTTTTGTTCGTTTGTAGAGGCAAGGAGAGGGGACTTCGAGCTCTATGTTCACCTTTCCTCAATCTTGTTCAAATACTTGGCGGCTCGCACAACATGCACCGCCAACACCGAGGAAGTCACCGTTCCGACACCACCAGGTACAGGTGTGATAAATCCGGCCTTGGGTGCCACATCGTCGTAATCGACGTCTCCACACAACTTATTATTTGAATCGACGTTGATACCCACATCGATGACCACAGCATCGGGAGCAACAAAATGATCCGTAATCATATTTGCTTTTCCCACAGCAGCGATCAAAATCTCGGCATTTCTGCATGTGTTCTCTATATCTTTCGTTTTTGTATGGCATATCGTAACAGTCGCGTTCTTCTTCAATAACAACATCGAAAGCGGCCTGCCGACAACCATGCTTCTTCCGACCACGGTCACGCGCTTTCCTTCCAGCCCGATGCCAAAATGATTCAGAACTTCCATAACGGCTTCGGCCGTACACGGGGCAAAACCAGTCTCTTCTCCGGCGAATACTTTGGCGATATTGACCGGGCTCATACAATCAATGTCCTTTAACGGATTGATAGTATCTATTATCATCTTTTCGTTCAGATGTTTGGGTAAAGGCCGGAAAAGAAGAATTCCATGGATTTCAGAGTCAAGATTGAGAGAGGAAAAGTTCTTTTCGAAGTCCGCTTGATCTATCGTTTCCGGAAATGCAAATACCGGACACTTGATGCCGAGCGTTCTCATTTTCTTCTTGACACCAAGCTCGTACACAAGATCATCCGGTCTTGCGCCGACCCTTACGATCGCAAGCGTCGGTGTGATCCCGTATTGGTTGAGTCTTTCAATCTGTTTGAGCAGTTCTTGTTGAATAATCGCTGCTACTTCGGAGCCCTTCATTATAATGCTCATCTGACAGCCGCCTCCACTTGACGATAGATATTGTCGGCTTTAGCGATCCCTTCCGAGAGGATCGCCTCTGTCTTTTGATTTACTTCTTCAGCATATTGTCGGTTTTTCATCAATTTCGTGTTGATGAAAACATTAAGGCTTGCGCCCATTAACGCCGATTTGCAGAAAGCCGCCCCGACTCCTACGTCGCTCACGGCGATTCTTGTTCCTTTTTTTGCAAGCTCCTCATGAAGGTCCATGGCTTCGACGACTTTCCGCATAATTTCAAGTGGTACCTCACACGCGGACTTCAGTGCGCTTTCCATTGTTTCATCTTTGATCTTCCGTTCAGCTTCGTTCTCTTTGGGTAAACTATAGGCTCTGGAAAGCGGCTCGAAGACTTCTGCGTCTTTCTCGACCAGCGACGTGAGCTCGTTTCTCAAACCGTCGGCCTTTTTGATGATTCTGTCGATATCCGCCTGTACATCCGCGTATTTCTTTTTGCCTGACGTTAAATTGGCAACCATGCTAGCAAGGGCCACTCCCATTGCGCCGACGAAAGCGGAGGCTCCGCCTCCCCCCGGCACGGGGGCAGCCGAGGAGAGTAGATTGAGAAACTCGTTACCGCTCTTTTCCATAAACATCTTTAGAATAACCCCGATATTTTCCCGTTTGAATCGATATCGATCTTTTCGGCGGAGGGGACTTTCGGCAGACCCGGCATGGTCATGATGTCGCCGGTGAGCACGACAAGAAACCCTGCCCCGGCAGATACCTTCACATTCTTCACCGTGACCCGGAAATTCTTGGGCCGTCCAAGTTTTGTTGCGTCGTCCGAGAACGAATATTGGGTTTTGGCCATACAGACAGGCAAGTTTCCGAATCCAAGCTCCTTCAGGCGATGGATTTCTTTTTGGGCGGCCGAAGAGTAATCGACTCCGTCTCCGCCGTACACTTCTCGTACTATCTTTTCTATCTTTTCATTGATGGAAAGCTCGTTTTCGTAAAGATAACGGAATTTGCCGTTGCCGACTTGCGTCAGCCTGACAACCTCTTCGGCAAGAGCTATGCCGCCCGCGCCCCCTTTCTCCCACACTTCGGACAGGGCGACGTTCGCGCCGTGTTCCTTGCACTTCATCTCGATAAGTCGCAGCTCCGCCTCGGTATCCGTCGGAAAGCGATTGATAGCCACAACCGCCGGAAGTCCGAATTTCTGCGTTATGTTCTCGAGATGTTTTAACAGGTTCGGCAATCCCGCTTCGAGGGCGACAAGGTTTTCCTTTCCAAGTTCAGCCTTGGAAGCCCCGCCGTGCATTTTGAGAGCCCGGGCACTCGCGACTATTACGACTGCCGAGGGAGTGATTCCCGCCAATCGGCATTTAATATCGATGAATTTTTCCGCGCCGAGATCCGCGCCGAATCCGGCTTCCGTGACGACATAGTCGGCCAGCTTGAGAGCCATAGTTGTAGCCATTATGCTGTTGCAGCCATGAGCAATATTCGCAAAAGGTCCACCGTGAACGAAGGTCGGCGTATGTTCGAGCGTTTGTACAAGATTCGGCTTGAGCGCTTCTTTCAGCAACGCTGCCATTGCCCCTTGAGCATTCAGCTGCATCGCCGTCACCGGTTTGTTGTCCCGTGTATAGCCGACAATGATTTTGCCCAGATTCTCTTTCAATTCTTCTATGTTTCGGGAAAGGCATAGTACTGCCATTATTTCGGAGGCGGCTGTGATATCGAATCCATCCTCTCTGGGTATCCCGTTGGCCTTGCCGTCGAGGCCGTCCACAATGGACCGGAGTTGTCGGTCATTCATATCCATGCAGCGTTTCCATGTGATGTTGCGCGGATCGATTTCAAGAGAGTTCCCTTGGTAGATGTGATTGTCGATCATTGCCGCAAGCAGGTTGTTTGCGGCACCGATCGCATGAAAATCCCCCGTAAAGTGAAGGTTGATATCTTCCATTGGTACCACTTGTGCGTATCCGCCGCCCGCGGCGCCACCTTTCACCCCAAACACAGGTCCGAGAGACGGCTCTCTCAAAGCGATCATCGTTTTGTTTCCCAGCTTGGCCAAGGAATCTCCCAGCCCTATCGTGGTGGTTGTCTTTCCTTCACCGGCAGGCGTAGGCGTAATCGCCGTGACGAGGATTAGTTTCCCGTCCTTCTTTTTGTTCAGCTCTTTGAATATGTTGTAATTTACCTTTGCTTTATAGGCACCGTACAACTCAATATCTTTTTTTTCGATACCGAGCGTCTGTGCGATATTCTCGATAGGCTGCATATCACTAGCTTGCGCAATTTCGATGTCACTCTTGATTTCCATTGTTATTCTCCTTCTTAATTTTCTTTTGCCTTATGCAGGTAAATAAACCAGTAGATTATTCCAACGAATAATCCTCCTCCCACTATGTTACCCAGTGTCACAGGGACAAGGTTTTTCACTATGAAAGAACCCCAGGTCAGGCCTTCGATCTGCTCCTGTGTCGCGCCAAGAGCGAGAGCGGCCGTGGCCCATGTGTGATTCGCTTTGGCGAGTATACCCGCCGGAATGTAGTACATATTTGCGATGCTATGCTCAAAGCCGGAAGTCACGAACAGCCAGATCGGGAAGAAAATGGCAAGTATCTTACCTGCTGTGTCTTTTGCTCCCGACGCCATCCAAATGGCCATACATACAAGCCAGTTGCAGAGGATTCCCAAAAAGAAAGCGTGTCCCCATGCCAAATGAGTTTTGTATGCGGCAATCTTAATTGTGAATCCTCCCAAAAGACCATTCGAAAAGTCCAACTGCCCGGAGTAAAGTATGAGGAATACAATGATCATCGCACCGACGAAATTCCCAAGATAAACGCAAAGCCAGCTTTTCAGCATCACTCCCAATGAGATTTTCCGTTCGCCGCAGGCGATCACTATCAGAGTATTCCCCGTAAAGAGTTCCGCTCCGCCTATAACCACCATCATCAGGCCGGTTGAGAAGATTGCTCCTGCGAGCGCCTTCGAGAGCCCCACCGAAGCGATGGTATGGACAGCGACGTTCGAACCTTCGGCCGCGAAGGCTATGAATGCTCCTCCCAAAATCGCCGACAGAAATTGTTTAAACACAGGCAAGGTTGTTTTTTTGAGCCCTGTCTCGATAAAACTCATCGCTGTTTCCGCAGGACTTAAGAATGCTTTTTCCACCTTCGCTACACCCCCTTGGGTATCTTGATATGTCTTGAGTCAATGTATGAGGCGTGCTGCGTTTCCATGAGAAACACAGCACGCTGTTCTTTATACTACGTTGGGCTTTATCGGTCATCGTTTGCAAAGGCAAAATAATTAAGTCTGTATTTGTATGCTTCATACAGTCCCTCTATACCATGCGGATTTCAAAGTTGAGGAGAACTGTGAGACATCCATGCCCTTGACTCTCAAGGAGGCGGGGAACGCCGCGTTTTGTTTCACTTGAAGTAATCGAGATAGCGAAGAATCTCGTACGAAAAGATGAGGTGCAGTCGCGTGTTTCCGTCGTTTAAATCGGCGTCGATGATTTCCGATATTTTGCTCAGTCGATAGACAAGGGTGTTTCGGTGGATGTTCAACTCTTGCGACGCCATGACAAGACTCTTCTCTTTCATAAGATAGACATAGAGAGTATATAGCAGGGTTCCTTCGTTCTTTTGGTCATGTTCATAGAGTTTTAGTGCTTCAGGATGGCAGAGTATGCGCACGTCGATCATTTTGGCGCAAAGTTCAAGAATATGCGACGCAACATAATTTTCATAGAAGAAAAGATATTTATCTTTCTCTATTAAGGTGCCATTCTTTATGGCCGCAGCTGCCAGCATGTATTGCCCGTGTAGCGCGGACAAATCATGAGATTTTAGACTTACGCCACATTTGAACTTTCGTTTGCAGAGGAAGGTTTCCAGCGTTCCGAAAATGTTCGGCAATGCCTTTGTACAATATTTTAGATTTACAATGAGTACCAGCACATCACTAAGTGAGAGAAGGATACTGCCCGAAAACAAATTTTTTATCATCGCGCCAGTGTATTCGATTGTACCACCGGAGACGTCCTTGAAGTCGGGAATGATCTTCAAAAGATAGTAACTGTCTTCGACGTTCCAGCCGATCTGCGACAGCCCAAACCGGAGGATACCGGTATCGACGGAATTGCCTTTGATCAAATCAAGCATAATCCGTTCGACATAACCTAAATGAAGATAATGGAGGTTTTGTCTTTTGGCTATGACGTTGGTCAATACTGTGGCGACATGATCCAGAAGACCCAGCTGGGCTTCCTCGAGATGATGGGAATGCTCCCGCACGCAGATAGATACGATTCGTTTGTCATGAGCAAAAATATTTGCTGACATGTAAGGAAGGATGAATCCGCCCAAATTTACCAACATGGCTTCTCGTCCGCGGTTGAGTTCGTCGAGCAAATTGGCTTTTTTAAGTGCGTCAATAACGGTGACACTCGCATAGCCGGTCGAAAGCATTTCCATCCATGATTCGTCGTGTATGTCGTCGTCAAGCTCGCTGGAGTGGGCGATGAGCCTCAACGACGAATCTACAAGATGCACGGGATTATCAAAAAAACGACTGCAAATGTCCAGAAGGGACTGGATATCCTGTTCCTGCATAACTGCATCGTACAGTTCGCTGTCAATTTGGTTGTAGAAGTCAAAGACCTGCTGCACGGCATTGAATATTTCGGGGACATCACCCTCCTCGAAGGATAGCCAGTTGCACTCCGTCTCTGAGAGTGCTTGCGCGGCTTCTTCGCCCACCACTATGACGTCGGACGGCAGGCTAGCTTGATCAATGGTTCTTATCTCCTCAGCCGTTCCGATATACACAGCGTAAGGATCAAAATGAACAATACCGGGGGAAAGGAGGCGGGCACTCAGTAAATTATTGCCATGATTGGTGCAAAGATGAAGATTGGGTTTTCTATCGGCAAGCTTAAACGCGATAATAGGCAGATTGAGTTTCAAAATAGAACCTCCTTTTTCTGTCAGCTATCTACTGATTAGAACCGATCAAAAGGTAAGTCAACCCATGCTTTCCGCTATGTATTATTCATACAAAAAAGGAGAAACATTATCTGATTGTCAGTACGAAGACGGGGGGTGGGAAGGTGGTATAATTAAATTCAGGTTGTAGGAGGAATCAAAATGAACGAGAATTATGAATCTCTCCATAAGATCGACATGAATAAGGTCGACATCAAACACGATCCCCAATTACGCTTTACTCCTTTTGTGCCGTATCTGCCGGCTGCTCAGCCGTATGTTGGCGGAAGACTCCTTATGAATTCTTGGGGGATAGCGACGCCAGTCTGGTATTCTGGATGGCGAGACGAGACGCTTTCATGGCATCAGACCTGTTCTCTCAGCGCAGTCCTGAATCCTACGTCGGCCACTATTATAAAGGGACCCGATGCGAAGAAATTTCTCAAAGAGAACTTCGTCAACAATGTCGACAACTTCCCAATCGGCATCATCAAGCACGGTCTTCTTTGTCTCGATAATGGCCTCTTGGCTACTCACGGTGTCCTAATGCACACGGCGGAGGATACCTACGAAGCGCACTGGCACGCGCCCTACATAAACTACCTTTTTAGCAAAAAAAATTATAATGCCGAGCTTATCGATATTTCCCTGAAACAGTACATCTTCCAGTTACAGGGGCCGCGCTGCCTTGAAATTCTTGAAAAGGTGACCGGTGATGATCTACACGACATCGCATACCGCCATTTCCGCATGAGCCAGATTGATGGTCACGCGGTACGCATTTTGCGGTTCGGCATGGCCGGTACGCTTGGTTACGAGGTCCACGGCGAAGCAGAATATGCAAGGGAGCACTATAAAAAGATTCTGGAAACGGGGCAATCCTATGGCATTCGGCCTATAGCTTGGTTTAGTTACAACATGAACCACATTGAAGGCGGTTTCCCACAGCTTTACGAGCATTTTGTTTCCGCCATGAGCCTGAACGAAGACTTTGTAGAGTATCTTAAAAAAACGCCTTATACGGGCGGCAATACCTACAATACGTCCACTGAAGGCATAGAGTTCTTGGGTAGTGTCGGTCCCGACCCACACAATTACATGTACAACCCCTTTGAATTGGGACTTGGCCGCTGCATTAATTGGAATCATGAATTTCCGGGGAAGGCGGCTTTGCAGAAGATCAAGGATACGCAGGACATCGACACGGTCATGCTCAAATGGAACGTCGAGGATCTGTGTAAGATCTACGCCTCGCAGTTCGTGCCGGGTGAAGACTATTATAAGCAAATGGATTTACCAGCCGATTCTGCAAGTGTAGCATTGTTCGGTCACTTTCTTTTCTCAACCGATCAAGTGTTCGACGAAAACGGAAATAAGCTTGGGCGATCCTACGGACGCATCTACTCTCACTACTACCGCGCAATGCTATCATTTGGTGCACTTTCCGCGAAAGGACGCGAACTCGGCAAAGAAGTGTATATCCTCTGGGGCGAACCTGGAACAAAGCAGATGAAAGTCCGCGCCACCGTCGAGCGTTTCCCCTATAACGACCACCTCGTCAACGACGGCTTCGACGTGGAGACAATCCCACATCCCGTATTTGACAGATAAGTGCAGAAAAGCCGTTGCTTTAGGGCGACGGCTTTTCTAGCGAATTTATCATAATAATTTAGATTTGAGGCTCTTTCAAAAGTCCCGGCATTTCTTTGGATGAACTGGTGCAAGCTTGAAGAAATAGAAGGAAAAGGGAGGGAATCATTGTCATCCTTGGGGCAATCCAGCAAACTATACAAAATTCCCCAAAAATGTGCATTCGCTTGTTCTACTGTGGTCCTTGTTGTATAGCGACGCTTCGTTGCAGGTATACTGAGTCCCGGAAACAAGACAAAGGTAGCCTTGGAAGCGGTACCAGCTGTACAGGCAGATCGGACAGCATCAGGTGGAGAACGAGTTCCTAAAAAACGTATAGACAACTGTACGGGACCGAGTCGAAGCAGTAGAACCCGAGCATCCTGAGCTTTTGATACGGAGGCGATGTGAACTGATGTCGATCAGTCGGGCAGCCTACTATTACAAGCCCAAGGAGAACGGCGAGGACCCGGAGCTGGCCGTGCTCTTTGCAATCCTGTACCTGTATCCCGGAAGATACTAGCTTGGAAGGTTTCGAATACACTGGACGCGGAGTTCTGTGTGCGGGCCCTGGAGGAGGCGATATCGAACGACGGTAAGCCTGCCATACTGAATACAGATCAGGGATGCCAGTATAAATCTCCCTGTCAGCTATCTACTGATTAGAACCGATCAAAAGGTAAGTCAACCCATGCTTTCCGCTATGTATTATTCGTACAGAAAACGAGAAACATTATCTGATTGTCAGTACGAAGACGGGGGGTGGGGAGGGTGCTATTCTGATTACGAGATTAATAGGAGGTCTCATGTATGAAAGAGATACCAATCACCTTGAACAAGGTAAGCGAGCTGAAGTATGTCCCCCAATATCACGATGTAAAGACATACGCAAATATTTTCGGCGGTATTTTCCAGTGGGAAGCTGACGACTGGGAGTCTACATCACTCTCATGGAAAAAAAGCTGCTACATACACGCTGGCATCAGTGGCGTCGAGGTAACGCTCAAGGGACCGGATGCCCAGAAACTGGTCTCAATGTCCGCCATAAACAACTGCTACAACTGGAAGGTCGGCTTTGCAAAGCATCTGGTCATGTGCGATGACAACGGTCTTATCTCCAGCCATGCTCTGGTAAACCGCACCGAGGCGGACGCCTTTGTAATGTCCGCCGCCAACCCATGGCCCTGGATCAAGCTGCTGAACACCGGAAAATATAACGCTCAGCCCTTTTTCCGCGATATTTTTGTGTTTCAGTGCGCCGGCCCCAAATCTCTTACCTGCATTGAGGATCTGACACAAACCGACCTGCACGACATGAAATGTCTTGAGTTCAGACCGGTGAAAATTCCCGGTCTTGACGCAAAAGTTGAGGTTGAACGTATCGGTATGTCCGGCACGCTGTCCTATGAACTGCGCGGAGCGGGGGAGGACGGCCCCGCTGTATACGACGCATTCTACAAGCTGGGCAAAGAGAAATATGATATGAAGCGCCTTGGCTGGCGTACTTACTTCGTAAATCATACTGAGGGAGGCTATCCCCAGACCTCCTGCAGCTTCTCTCAGGCCTGCGACTATGATCCCGAATTTGTGTCCTCCGGAATGAACCTTCTTCCCCCGGTCTACACCGGCAGCTATGACCCGGCAAATTACAGGGCAAGACTGCGCACCCCGGGAGAAGTAGGATGGATGTGGATGGCGAAATTTGACCACGAATTTGTGGGTCGCGCCGCTGTTGAGGCCGAGGCAAAGGCACCCAAGCGTACCATCGTGACTCTGGAGTGGAACACTGACGACGTGGTAAATATCTATGACTCTCAATTCCGCGATGGCGAGCCCTACAAGTACATGGAAATGCCCATAGCCCCTCAGCAGCCCGCCGGCGGCCATGCCGACCGTGTGCTCACTGTCGACGGCAAGGAGATCGGAGTGTCTTCTTCTGTCGTTTACAGCAAGTACTTTCACAAGACAATATCTCAATGCACCATTGATGTTGACCAGGCCGACATCGGCAATGAAGTCATCGTCGAGTGGGGCGACTTTGGCGGAAAGATCAAGAAGGTCCGTGCTACCGTTGCCCGCTTCCCGTATCTAGACCTTGTGAGAAACGAAAAATACGACATGAACACAGTACCTTCGGGTGTTATAGAACGTTGAACCTTTTGCTGACCCGCGCCTTTTTAATAATTAATAAGGATTTGGAGAGCCCCCAAAGCAGCATCGGGGGCTCTGATGATTTGGAAGGAGGGCATCCCAATGAGCGAAAAAAAGAGTCTGTATGGGCGGATCGTTTTGTTTCTGTCTTGCTTGGGTATCTTTTCTGCCAGCTATACCCAGTATCAATTGTCGCCCCTTGCTCCAAAAATTATTTCTTCCTTAGGCTTGTCAACAAGCCAATTTACCAGCATTTTTTCCGCACCCATGATTCCCGCTGTTTTCTTGAGCCTTGTGGCTGGCCTAATGGTCGACAAGTTTGGTGCTAAAAAAGTTATAGCCATCGGCCTGTTAATTTCAGCTGCAGGTTCTTGTTTGCGCTTGACCGCCAGCAGTTACAGCACCCTCTTGATTTATATGATCATGACGGGCTTTGGGGCTGCATTCCTGAACGCGAACGCGGCTAAAATCTTCGGGGGCTGGTTTCCTCCCGAAAAAATCTCCTCCATGATGGGAATATTTTTGGCAGCTTCGACCATCGCCATGACCGTCGGTACGGGCACCACCGCCCTGTTCCCTTCGATCACCAGCGCATATGCGACAGCCGCAGTTGTTAGTGTCTTTGCCGCGGTTCTCTGGATTGCCTTGATGAAAAATCCCGTGAGTACCGGTGCGGACAACGTACCTCCTTCTCGCCCAATTTCCGAATCGTTGAAAGTTGTGGCAAAGAGCTCCCCTGTCTGGATTGTCGGGCTTTGCCTTATGTGCATTCTTGCCAGTAATATTACGATAAGTTCATTTCTTCCGACAGCTCTTGGCGGACGGGGCATAAGCTCCGTGGCGGCCGGTGCCTTTTCTACCGCCATTACGCTTGGATTCTTTGTAGGATGTCTGTTTGCACCCCTTATAGCAACAAAACTGGGGAAAATGAAGCCTTTAATGTTTGTATTCGGTTTAATCTCCGCATTCGGCGTCGCATTTGCATGGCTTTCGCCGCAGGGTGCGCTACTGTGGATAGGGTTGTTTATCACTGGCATTGCTATGGGCGGTTTGATGCCGCTTTTGATGTCAATTCCCATTCAGCTTCCGGAAATCGGCCCTACGTACGCGGGTACGGCCGGAGGCTTCACGGGAACGCTCCAACTGCTTGGCGCCGTTGTTGTGCCCGCATATATCATAGCCCCCATAGCCGGATCCAATATGAAGCTGTTCTTCATTCTCGGCGGGGTATGCATGGCCGTGTTATGCGTTTTGGTGCTTTTCCTCCCAGAACTTGGAGCTGGAGCTAAAACCAAAGTCAGAGCTGAGCAAAAAACGGCTTAAAGGATCTTTTATGAGTAAGAGCGTGTTATTTTACGGCTTGCCGAGAGCAAATTCATTATAGCCTGCGTGGGGCGTGCCTTCTGCCTTGCCTGAACCTGAACCCATGCCTGACGTCCAGAACATGATGAAAGACGAGCGCTTGATGGCAATCCAGAAGGTCGGCGTAAAGGGACTTCATTACCCCATCGTACTCCTCGACAAGGTGAACAGCGTCCAGCACACAACTGCCCTCGTCAATCTCTATGCGGACTTGCCTTACGAGTTCAAAGGTACCCATATGAGCCGTTTCATAGAGGTCTTTGACAACTACCGCGATGATCTTTCCATGCCCCAATTCCTTCGTATGCTCGACGGAATCCGGACGGCTCTCGCTGCGGAGACCTCTTACGCCGATATCCATTTTCCCTATTTTCTTGAGAAGAAAGCTCCTGTCTCTGGCCGGAGCGCCATGATGTCCTATGAGTGCGCTTATAGAGGCAAGGTAGGCTCAGGGGGAAAGGAGTTCGACGTGGTAGTATCCGTACCTGTGCAGACGGTCTGTCCCTGCTCAAAGGCTATTTCCGCCTGTGGCGCCCACAATCAGCGGGGTATCGTGACGCTTACCGTGGCCCTGGGGCCCTTCTTCTGGATCGAGGATCTCGTGAGCCTCGTGGAAGACTCTGCTTCTTGCGGAGTCTATACCCTCCTAAAACGCGAGGATGAAAAGTTCGTTACCGAGAGGGCCTATAATAATCCTCGCTTCGTCGAGGATCTCGTACGCGAGGTCTATCTTAGGGTATCTGCGTTGGGGCAGTTCCCCAAGTTTTCAGTGGAGGCGGAGAATTTCGAAAGCATCCATAATCACTCTGCATACGCTTATGTAGAATATCCAGAGGGATAGTACGCTTCGCACGGATTGTTCACTGAATAGTTTATTTCATGATAAAGTCCAGGGCAAAGGAGTTCGAGATATAATGATATCAAACCGATTTATTATTACCGTCATCGGTAGCGACCGTGTGGGAATTGTTGCGCGGACTACTACGGTAATGGCAAATTTCAATGTGAATATCGTCGATATCAGTCAGACTATCATGCAGGGCATTTTTACGATGATTATGCTTGCGGAAGCGCCACAAGAGGGCTTCGATCTTGCGGCATTTCAGGAGGGGATGGCCGCGGAGGGAAAGAGCCTCGGCGTTGAGGTGAAGGTACAGCATGAAGACGCTTTTCGTTACATGCACCGGATCTGAGTGGCGGGGGGATGCTCATGCTCATAAATCCGAATGAAATACTAGAAACAATCCGCATGGTCAGGATGGAACATCTGGATATCAGGACCGTGACAATGGGTATCAGCCTCAGAGACTGTGCTCATCCAGATATACGAATTTTCAATGAAAATATCTACAAAAAGATAACCTCACGCGCAAAGGATCTCGTTCGTACGACGAATGAAATTCAAAACCTCTACGGGATTCCAATAATAAACAAGAGAATTTCGGTAACCCCAATAGCGATCGTAGCTGAAAGTTGTGGCGCGCCGGATTTTGTTTCTGTTGCAAAAACTCTGGATGAGGCTGCAAAGAAGGTGGGGGTGGATTTCATCGGGGGTTTTAGCGCTCTTGTTCACAAAGGGACGACCCCAGGAGACTTGAAGCTCATAAACTCGATCCCCGAGGCTCTAGCCGAGACGGAAAAGGTCTGTGCATCGGTAAACGTTGCGACTACGAAGGCAGGGATCAACATGGATGCGGTGGGCCTGATGGGCGAGGTGATAAGAAAGACCGCAGAACTGACCGCCGAGAGGGATGGGATAGGTTGTGCCAAACTAGTTGTTTTTGCCAATGCTCCGGAAGACAATCCCTTTATGGCGGGAGCCTTTCACGGAATAGGGGAGCCTGAGTGTGCAATCAACGTCGGGGTAAGCGGGCCCGGGGCCGTGAACGCTGCTCTTCGCGAGCTCGAGAGACCGAATCTCACAGAAATCTCGGAGGTCATAAAAAAAACGGCCTTCAAAATAACCCGTATGGGGGAGATGATCGGGAGGGTAGTTTCAGAGCGGCTCGGAGTGGAGTTTGGTATCCTGGATCTCTCCCTGGCTCCGACTCCGGTAATCGGAGACAGCGTCGCTGCTATTTTGGAAGCCATGGGGCTCGAGCGGTGTGGCGCTCACGGAACGACTGCGGCGCTTGCCCTCTTGAACGATGCGGTGAAAAAGGGAGGGGCAATGGCATCTTCCCGTGTCGGGGGTTTGAGCGGGGCGTTCATTCCCGTCAGTGAGGATGCGGGCATGATCCGTGCTGTAGAGGACGGAGCTCTCTCTTTAGATAAACTGGAAGCCATGACCTGCGTTTGCTCTGTAGGTCTGGATATGATTGCCGTACCAGGCGATACGTCTGCTGAAACTATTGCGGGCATTATTGCCGACGAAGCCGCCATCGGCATTTCTAACCAGAAAACCACTGCTGTGCGGATAATTCCGGCGCCGGGGAAAAAGGTAGGGGATTATGTGGAATTCGGGGGGTTGCTGGGGCGGGCCCCGGTTATGCCGGTCAACCCATTTTCTTCTGCACTATTCGTCCGCCGTGGCGGACGTATACCGGCTCCGATACAGAGTTTACGAAATTAAAGAGAGCGGGATTTTCCCGCCCTCTTTAATTTTCAACTATCGTATGCAGTAGCGTAGCAATTTCCTGCACATTATAATCTCCTAACTGTTCTCTAATATAGTCAGTACCCGGTAAAGGTTCCTATCCACCACCTGGTAAACTTCCGGAAATGCTTCCTTAGTAAAAACCGTTAGCGCATACTCATAAGCCTTAGCAGCATTTTTAAAGTTCTCAACACTGTTTTCCACATGGCCTAACATGGTGTAAGCATTGCCCAGCTTATTATAAGTAGACGCAAACTGAATGGGAAAATGCTCACGGGTATATACCCTCAAAACCTCCATGAAAGCATTGATCGCTTTTTTACTGTTTTGCACTCGATCGACCAAATCAGCCAGCAAATTATAAGTATGACCAAGCTTATTCTGAATAGTGGCATACTGCCCGGCAAAGCTTTGTATCGGATAAAATTTCAGCGCTTCCTCATAAGCCTTGCAGGCTTTTTTTAGGTTTTCACCTTTGTCCTCCATCTCAGCAATCGTACTGTATGTATTACCAAGCTTGTGCCAGGTGTAACCGTAATCCATCGGAAGCTGAACGTGAGTACTTTTCAGAGCTTCCTCATAAGCCAAAACAGCTTTCCTTGAATTCTCAAGCTTTTCTTCCGCTTCAGACAGGGTGATGTAGGCATCCCCCATACTGTTGCAAGTCAAAGCATACTCAATTGCGTAATGTTCCCTCTCATAAAAATCAAGTGCTTCCTGATAAACCTTAATTGCCCGGTGGCAGTTTTTAGCCTTTTCCTCCGCATCAGCTAGTGTAGCATAAGCATTGCCCAGATTAACTTGCGTATTGGCATACTGAAAAGGAAAGTTTCCCGGAGAATAAACATTTAACGCTTCTTCATGGGCAGTAATTGCTTTTCGGCAGTTTTCCGCCCTATATTCCAGCACTGCCAACATACTGTACATAGTACCAAGGTTATTCTGCGTCATGGCATACTCGATCGGGAAACGCCCGTGAGTTCTGTAATTCAAAACATCCTGGTATACATTAATCGCTCTCTCGAAATACTT
>Ga0074197_1000376_pt1 | contig 59117 bp, 43 predicted proteins | sample EPASupsiteSAE305_FD_64526 | JGI IMG/M metagenome (GOLD analysis project Ga0074197, IMG submission 64526) | Bioremediated contaminated groundwater microbial communities from EPA Superfund site, New Mexico - SAE3-05 reassembly with SPADES | ecosystem: Environmental > Aquatic > Deep subsurface >... | reverse complement strand
TGAGTTATATTACAATACGAAGAGAAAACACTCTTCAATTGGTTATATGACACCTGTTGAATTTGAAAAATCTATTTCTACAAATTAACTTAACTTTTTATCCACTAAAACCTTGCCCTTCCAATATGCATACAGGAGGGATAAGGTATGGTAACAATTTGCTAAAACCTCCAAGTTGTTGCTTATTTGTTGTTTATTTATATTAGAAAATACCATATATAACCTAAGATTACCTTAAATAGGTGCTTAGATAATAAGAGATTACCAACGATCATTTCAAATCATCAAAGACTACATATCGTATATCTGCTTCCTCATAACCCGAAGGTCGTAGGTTCAAGTCCTGCCTCCGCAACCAAAATAAATCCCTGCTATCTGTAAAGATGGCAGGGATTTTTTTCTTTGTCAAAAAGGCGAAAAGACCTACAAGTTAATGTTTAATGTCTTACAGTTTCTTGAATTTTAGGGATTTGCCGCTTCCCTGGCTTTGGTATAAGCCAGATTCCGCGTGTTGTAGCCCCGTTCTTCTATAATAAAAGCGAAGTCCTCAAAGTAATACGCAAAGGAATATACGCCCTTGTATGTAGCGCAATGTTCTTCTATTAATGCCTTGACCTCTTCTTCGGTAAAGGCTGGATCCAGCATGTTGTATCCTTCAAATAAGATTTTGTCTCCATAGGTCTTAATCAGATCAAGCAAACCGGGATTAGCGTTTTCTTGGAGTTGCCACTGGTCTACTCCCGCTTCGATCATTTCCGGGATGTAGGGGCTGACATTGCCGCAGCTATGAAGGGTAAATATTACGCCTAATTCATGAGCTCGGTCAGCTATTTTCTTCAGCCTTGGCAGGAAAACCGTCCGTACCGTGTCCCGGGAGAAGAAAGGCGCTATTTGAGTGCCCCAGTCATCATGGAAAACAACTTCGTCCACATTGTAGTGCTTCTTATACCGCTCGAGGATGGCGATGTTGTATTCTGTCAGCTTGTCAAGAAACTGCTCAACAGCTTCCGGATTTTCTATCAGGGCTATGGCCGCATTCTCAAAATCCATCAGAGCAATCATCCGTTCAAACATACCGTTCAGTATGATTCCCCGTTTCAGCCGGTCATCACACAGATTGGCATACAGTTTTTCACTGCTCTCCCAGTCCCAGCTGTCCACATCCGGCCATTTCAGGGATTCCCATTCTGCAATATCCTTAAGCAGAGGATTCCCTGGTTTGACCATAGGTGCCGGATCGGCGGCTACCCATTCCACGCCGAAGGAGTCGAGACCGCCGGTCGGTTCCCAGGACTCGCAGTCCGGTACGACCAACGGATAGATGTAGGTGCAGTCATATAGTGAAATGGGCATCCAGTACGGTTGCTTGTGTTCATAATAGATTTTATGGTTTTCTTTGGGAGTAATGGGGGTGTTAAACCGTCTTCCGTCTACTTGTTCCTCATAGGGAACTCCGTAAAGGGTGCCTACATTCGTAAAGTGGCCTATGCATTGAAGTTCTTCCGGGTTGAACTGCCTGTTGTTCATATATCCTCACTCCTTTTTAAAAGAAATAATTGGCAGATTTTGATAATTTATTGTTGATAAAATTCTTTTATAGCTTTAAAAAACGAATCGATATTATCCCATTTTGCAAGGGGAGGGATGTCACAACCGGAAGAAATTACGAAGTTAGGATATTTACTGCAGGAATTCATAATCTTCAGGGTTTGTTCCCTTATGGATTCAGGAGTGCCGTTTCTGAACTGCCCGGCAGGATCAACATTGCCCATCGCTATTTTATTGACGGGAATATGTTTCATCATTTCAGCCATATCTATGGCATTGCCAAAATGAAAAGCTGAAGCGTTGGTATCCAATATGGAATCGATTAGTTGTATCGTATTATTTCCGCAGTTATGATAGATAACGATAAAACTCTCATCCTGAACGGCTTCTATAATTTTCTTTACATAATCGGTAGAAAATTCCTGGATTAGATCCGGGGACAATATGCCGGCTGTCGGTTCTGCTATAATAATCCCGTTTACCCCGACTTCCTTGTATTTCCTGGCATATTCAATCAGAAACTCCGTAACTGCAGCCAATGTTTTATGAACTATTTCAGGTTCTTCATAACATTTGATCATCGCCTCGGAAACATCCATCAATCTTCCGGTCAATGAGTACGGGCCGATAATACCTGCAAAGATAGGACGATCGTGGATAAGCTTTACCGCTTTGGCCATTGAATCGAGATATATGCCCGTGCGCGCATCACCTACGGCAGGAATCTTCAGATTTTCCGCATCCTCCAGGCTCTCCACGATCCTGCCTATTACGGTAGGGACCTCATTCTCTGAGACGCATATTTTAGAACCAAAAGCTTCCGCTTCTACGGACAGGTCCATTAAGCTAACAGCGGCTGCGGAATCAATCCTTTCAGACATTAATTTCATGCCATTGGCCTGCATATCGCTATCAGAAATAAGTTCCTTAACAGTAACATTCATTAACTGAATCACCGGAAATGACAAAATCGGCAATGCCTTTTTAACGCTGTTTTCACGAAGATCTTTTAACCATCTATTCATATCAGTTTTCATAAGTAATACTCCTTATTAGCTAAGCATCGGCACATTAATATTTATGCGCAAAATGACAGCGCGGCTTCTGCCGCAGATGATGCGTCGACAGTATAGCAGTCTGCCCCTATCTTATCGCAGAACTCTTGGGTAACAGGAGCTCCTCCGACCATTACTTTTACCTTTTCCCTGATACCGTTATCTTCCAAGGCTTTAATGACATTCGCCATTTCCATCATATTGTTTGTTAACAAAGAAGAGCAGCAAACGATACTGGCATTGTTTTCAATAGTTGCCTCTACAAATCTTTCCGGGGGTACGTCTATTCCCAGATCGATAACCGTTATACCCTTGCTTTCTATCATCAATTTGACCAGGTTTTTGCCAATGTCATGCAGGTCTCCTTTTACCGTTCCGATAACTGCTACTCCTTTTGATTTAACCCCTGAACTAATCAATACAGGTTTCATTATTTCAACACCTGCGTTCATGGCTCTGGCAGCGATAAGAACCTGAGGAATAAAAACCTCATTGTTTTTGAATTTGCCGCCTATTATTCCCATACCCTTAAGCAAACCTTCCTCAAGTATTGCTTTTGGCTCAATACCTTCATCTAATGCCTGCTGGACAAGTTCTTTTACTTTGGGAACTTTGCCTTGCTGGAGAAATTCACTTATATCGTCTAATATATTCATAATATATCCTCCCTTGTTTATTAAACAGATAATCTTAATTTTATTATAATTTGCGAAAGGATTCGTTATATATTAACATTTATTGAATTTTTGTACTTTATTTAGAATTTGTTTGCCAGTGGCTGTCTCTATACTTTTTAGGTGAGATACCTGTTATACTTCTGAAAACTTTCGTAAAATAACTTTGATCTTCAAAACCGCAAAGACTGGCCACATCCACCAGACTAATGTTACCGTCCGCCAAAAGAAGCTTGCTCTTATCAACTCTTACCTTGTTGATATAAGCCGTGAGGCTGCTCCCGATCTCTTCTTTAAATATGCTGCTCAAATAAGCTTTGCTTAGATAGACATGCTTTGCAATATCATCAAGCGATAACTTATCGCTGTAGTTTTTTCTGATATATTCCATGACTTTGTAGATAATGTCGGCGTGTTTGATCTGGGTAAATTCGAAGGAACAGTTTATAAAACGGTTTAATATCCCATTTACCCAAACACTAAGATCTTCCATTGAATTGATCTTTTCAATCTCCCGGATATTGCCTTCACTGTAAGAGAATATCTCTCTGATATCCGCGCCCGCTTCAATCGCGGCACGGGAAAGAAGAACCATAAGTTCAAACACCCTAGTTTTGATTTTTCCCAGATCAAAACTACTTAAAAAAAATATATGCCCCATTATTTCATTGAGCAAAGCCTGTGAGCCTTTCTTATCCCCTTTAATTATCAACTGCCGCAAGTTGCTTTCCGCTTCTATCGGATATATGTAACCGTCATTGGCATTAAAATATTTTTCTTTAACATCATAGAGCGTATTTAAGAATTTTTCCTGTTCATATAAAATTGATACTTCCTTGCTGGGGAATAATCCGGAAATTTGAGAAGCTACCAAGTATAAAATTTCCGACAAATCGGTAACCTGATCGGGCGAAAGTGACGGAAGTGTTGCCACATGGTCATGCATGGATTTATAGGTCATTTCATGCAATGTGTCATTTATTTCCCCCATTATCATCGGGCCTTGCAGGATTCCCCCCAAGAGATTGCCTTTTTCGTCCGTAATGGAGGAAGTAACAAATACCAGCCCTATGGGGCAATAATAAATATATTTGCCATTCCAGCGATATGCTTCCCGGCAACCGTAAAGATGCGTTTTCAACTCGTCTTTCAGCTCATAAACACATTTGCTGCAAAACCGATTTGGATTGCATAGTGAGGAAAGCCTTGCTTCTTCGAAAATATCGATATAGACACATTCAATATTTAGAAGCTCTGAAAGATGCCTACAGTACTTTTCACATTTTTCCTTTAACTTATCGTCCAAATTTATAACCCCCAAAAATCAAGTGTTATTTTGATAAGAACTGATAGATGTTTATAGACTTTTAATTAGTAAATTGTTATATTATTATTTATTATAACACAATTCAGATTTCTAATATAATTATAAGATTAGGAATGAAATAACCATGAATATTGCATTTATAGGTTGTAGTGTAATGGATAGGGAAATCAACTATGAAATCTCCCGCAGTCCCAATACCTGCATGACTTGCTTGCTGCCCCAGGATTTGCACAATACGCCGGAATTATTAAATAAAAAGCTGCAAGAACAGATAGATCTTATTGAGGAAGAGCAGCTTAATCTCCCTGCGGAAAAAAGATATGATTTTATTTGTATTGGCTACGGCTTATGCTCTAAAGGAGTAGTCGGATTAAAAAGTAAAAGCATTTCTTTGATAGTACCCAGATGTGATGATTGTATTTCATTATTCTTAGGTTCTGCAAGTCGATATAATGATATGTTCGCCAAAAACCCCGGAACGTATTGGTATAATAGTGGCTGGATAGAGAATGCATTCACTCCTTCTGAAGAGAGTTATAACGAATTGCTTAATAAGTATATCAAAGAATATGGTCAAGAAAATGCGGAATATCTAATGGAAACAGAAATGGGATTCAGCAAGAAATATAGCAGATGTGTTTTTATTGATTCTCCTATTCAGCAAAATCCGGAACATTTAAGTTATGTTGAACAAGCATCAAGATACTTAAACTGGGATTTAGCAATAGTAAAAGGAGATATGTCTTTTTTTCATCAATTAATTAACGGGCCTTGGACAGAAGATAGATTTTTGATTTGTCCACCTAAACACCTTATTATTAGAGCTTATAATGATAATAAAATAGATGTGGAAGCCGCGGAGACTGATAAATCAGACCCAATTGGTTTGACTACTTTTCGGGAGAAATCAGATGTGTGAAGTAATTATAAATATTGGTCAAAAAAGAGTATACGCTAAGGCATACAAGGGCCAGTTGCTAAGTGATTTAATTAAACAAGAGGCTGTTGATTTTGCTTTTCCCTGCGCGGGCAACCATACCTGCGGTAAATGCAAAGTAACCGTTGAAGGCGGAGTCAGTAAATTGACGGGAGAAGAGGCCGCTTTGCTAAACGAATCCGAGCGAAGGGATGGAATAAGGTTAGCCTGTTTTTGTCATATCATGCAAAATGCCGTTATTAAAATCCAAAACTCGCAAACTTCTATTTTGTCAAGGTTTGAAATGCCAGATTTCGAAAAGAACAAAAGCGGTATAGGGATCGCCTGTGATATCGGTACAACTTCTGTAGTGGTAAAATTATTTGATATAAAAAATGGACTCGTTTTGGCAGAAAAAATGGCTGAGAACTCCCAGAAGGCCTATGGTGCAGATGTGATTTCCCGGATTTTGAGTTGTAAAGAAAGTGACGGCCAAGGTCTTAATCTTTTGTCCGGCTTGATCAGAAGACAGCTGGAAGATCTGATTTCTAAATGTATGGAAGAAACAGAAATTGAAGGAATAGATGCAGCCGTAGTTACGGGAAACACGACCATGCTTCATATATACGAGCATCTGGACCCGTCTTCAATAGCCGTTTCGCCGTTTATCACCCAATCACTTTTTGGCGGAATCAGCGAACAAAAATTAAAGAATGCACAGGTATATATTCCTCGTTGCATTGGCGCTTATGTGGGGGCCGACCTGGTTTGTGCAATATTAGCTTCCGGTATGTATAATAAACAAGAATGCACGATGTTAGTCGATATCGGTACAAATGGAGAAATAGCTCTTTGCCGGAATGGTGAGTTGATATGTTGCTCAACAGCAGCCGGTCCGGCTTTTGAGGGAGCTGGATTAAGTATGGGGATGCTAGCAGCGGATGGTGCAATCGATTCCGTAACATTAGAAAACGATACCGTTCAGTATACTGTAATAGGTAAAGGTCAAGCGAAAGGTATTTGCGGTTCAGGTATTATTGATTTATTAAGCATTATGAAAAAAAATCATATACTGGATGAAACCGGTTACATGGCTAATGATTTTTTGATAGGAGACAGTGGCGTTATTGTCACCAAAGAAGATATCAGACAAATACAATTAGCAAAATCGGCAATATGTGCGGGCATCTATACACTGATCCACACCGTAGGAATTAATATCAGTGATATAACTGCTATTTATGTGGCGGGTGGATTCGGTAATTTTATTAATATGGAATCGGCCGCAGACATAGGCCTACTGCCTAAAGAGCTTCTACCTAAGATTAAGCCTATAGGAAATGCAGCGTTTGCCGGAGCTTCTATGATACTATTAAGTGACCGTATGCAAATTATTTCCGAGGATATTGGTAAAAGAGCCAAAGAGCTACAGCTTTCTCAAAGCCCCTTCTTCATGGATAAATACATAGAATGTATGATGTTTGAATGATCATATGCAGTTAACGGTAATTAATATCAATGGCAAAAGCAGAAATGTAACCTGATTAATAAGCCTTAATCGGAACCTAATACAATAAGATTTATCAGGCACAGCGTATCAGCCAGACACTCTGTATTTGTTCTCTTAACTAAGCATGAAAATACTACTCTGTGAGATTACAGTTTCTATATTGTGTTTCTAAAACTACATTAACGGTTTCTTTGCCGTTCTCGTCAAGGAAGGATAAATTCAAACCGAGTGAGCGTTAAAACGAAAAATAAACTGCCTATTTTTGCCCGAAAAATGTGTTATTTAAACCCGCAACTTAGAGGAGAAAAACAGCAGTAAAAAGTCTCGAGACCTCCATGCAGTTGCTTATTTGATGTTTATCTATATAAGAAATTACCAGAAATTACGTGAAATTGCCGGAATTCGATGCTCAAAAGAGCAAAGATTACCGGCGATTATTGTATATAATTAAAGATTACATTAAGCTCATCTGCTACCTCATAACCCGAAGGTAATGCAAGTCCGCAAGACGATGTCCTGGAAACCGGAAGAAGGCATGACAGCTAAGCAGATTGAAAAAGCCGTGAATGAGCAGGCGGTATTCTTTGAGAAGAAGGTTCTATCTGGGCAGGTAGCTTGACGGTAATATTACCTTTGGCGAATTTACAGAACGCTGGCAACGGGATTATGCCGAAAGTCAGCTTGCTCCCAAGACCTATGCCAGATACCAATCCATGTTAAAGAGAATATTGACGGAGATAGGTCATCTGAAATTAAATAAACTCCAGCCGCATCATCTTATGGAACTGTATCAAAAACTGTGAAGCGATGTGAACAGACGAGGAAGGTGAATCTATGCAGCACAGGACGATGATTAAAATGTTTATTTATAGCGGACTCAGGCGGGGCGAGATGTGTGGCTTAGAGTGGAAAGATATTGATTTTGAGAATCAGATGATAACTGTACGCAGGTCATCTCAATATGTATCCGGTAAGGGCATTTTTACTAGGGAGACAAAGACTGCAACTTCGGATAGGACGATAAAGCTCCCTACGCAGGCATTTGAAATACTTAAGGAGTACAAGAAGGGGCAGAATGAAGAGCGGCTGAAAATGGGAGACAGATGGGAAGATAATGATCGTATTTTCACTCAATCTGAAGGTAAGCCTGTGAACCCCGATTCGATAACTGGATTTTTCCGTGATCTAATCTCTAAGACCGATTTGCCGCAGATAACGATACATTCTTTGAGGCATACCAATATAACCTTGCAGATAGCGGCTGGGATACCGCTCCAGACATTCTCTAAGCGAAGTGGCCACGCACAAACATCTCTATACGCACGCACTGCAAAGTCGGGACGAGAAGGCTGCGGATGTACTGGAGGATATCCTGAAGCCAAAGGATTTAAATAGAAAAGGTAAAAATGCTTAATTTAGATAAAATTAAAGATAGCAGAAAGATAAAAAATCCCTTGCCCTAAGACCTATCACCAAGGTTACGTAGAAGCATTCATTTCTGTCTAACTAATAATTCAAATATAAAAGTAAAGAGTTTAATTATGATTTTATCAAATCAAGGGTAATTAGCTCGGTACTATATGGTTGAAGATTAATATTAAAAGTAGTATCTCCTTCAATATAATCTATTTTGACTTTAGGTGTAGAAATCTTATTATTTAATAGCTTTATATCGTAATTATTTAAAAAATTATAATTTCTCATTTGCCTTAAATGATAATATACTGAACCATTTTCGTTATTTAATTCATAACGAATAACTTTGTAAATTTGGTTAATGTTTTTTATGAAAATGTTTATCTTTTTGACATTGTCTTTATTATCCAAATAGTTATTATAGAAATCATCTTCGTTTATGTCGTTGCTAAGCTCTAAATGGTTATATAAGAGAATTTGCAAGGAGTCCTCTTTTTTTGTCACAATATAATAATCGCCTTTTTCGATCAATTCATTACCTAAAAGAGCAAGTAAAGAGCAAGCATGAAAAGAGGGTTTCAATAAACCGTTTTCCGTAAACAGCCCGCTGAATTTGTTATTTGAATCTTCATCAATAGAGTGATCGATTATCTGCAGGAAGTCAATGTTGTGATTTTGGAGGGCTTCTTTAATAAGATAAGTAGCCATGTAAATGGTTTTGGATAATGAATTAGGAGGATAAATAGAATCAATGTTTTCATTGTCAAAAATGTTTTTGGTATATTCCGAAATGATTTTAATAAGTTCGTTTGCACTATCACAATTGCGGTCTATTTCAAAAGCCAAATTTTTGATTATTTTATTGCCTAATTTTCTTTCATTACGTCTAAGGTATTGGCTGATCAGTTTTTTATATGTTTCTATATTTAATGGGGTAGGCCGCAGACTAATAATTGGTTTGTAGCCCAGTTGAATAATAAAACGCAAAATAGAATTCACATTATTCCAGTTATAACCACTAAAATCGCTATTGGCCATTTGTATCTCATCGTTAAACAAGTCATATAGTTTTATGTTTTGAAAAGCAAATTCTTTTTGAATTGTTCTCAGATAATTTTGGGTTTGGGGATTAAGCAAATCCTTTGACTTTAAGATGTTAAGATGATTTTCCCCATTGAGAGTGAATGATGGACCATGAGAATTGGCATCTATCTTTAACCATTCTATATCTTTCCCAGTAAGTTTATTGTGATTGGATTTTATATAATTATCAGCATTTTCTACTTCTTCATAACAAATCAAATAATTTATGTTTTGGTAATCTTTTTGATGTTTTTTACGAAAATCAACGGGGCTTTGAGAGAATCTCTGGTTAAAGGATTTATGAAAATAACGGGGGGCGGAAAATCCACATTCATAAGCTATATCACAAATATTTTTATCGGTACTAAGCAACATTTTCAGCGCTTTTCTAATTCTATAATCATTGATATGTTCCTGAAAACTATAAACAAAATATCTTTTTATTTCATGTGATATGGATGCCGGATTCAAATGCTCACGCTCGGCAATTTCCTGTAATAATTTTTTGCGGTGTATATTTTCAATAAGATACTTGTTCGAGCGAAGAAATCTTTGATATTTTATGTCGCTTTTACATGAATCAAGAGCCCTATTTATCATATTAAAATTGTAAATAAGGGTATAAAGTAATACTTTAGCAGTTTTTTCTATTTCCGTTCGCTGTTCTTTTTGGGGGTCCGTAACCAGTGAAGCTAAATACATTGTTAACTGCTTTAGGTATTCTATTTTTTCTTTCTCCAGATCATTTTTAGGAGTTAAAAGAGACGCAAACTCTAATATTGTGACATCGGCAAAGTTTTGTCTGATGAAATCTCCATCGATCTGAATTATTAATACCACGTTATCATAACTACTATGTATTCGGTGTGTTTCATTAATAGATACGGCAAATATATCATTCTCTTTCATAATTTGAGGGATAAAAAAATAAAAGAAGTCAAAGTCACGTTCCAATAAGATACTGCCTTCTAAGACCATAACTATTTCTATACAATCATCCCAATGTAATGGATATTCTATAACCTTCTGTACAGACACCTTTACTGGGCCTTTAGCGTAACGAAAAGAAGATATTTGGTCCATTTTTTCCTCCATTTAACAACGATAGTAAATATAATTTTCAAACTATTTGATTATTTTTATTTTATCACAATTAATGTATAAGTTAAATGGTAGAATTTTATGGATATATCAATCCTATTATTTGTCGATTTATAAACAAAAAAAGCAACAAACATAAAAACAGATAAGACACGAGTATAAGGCTGCATCAATTTTTTTAAATCACCCCCGTCTTCATGGCGAGGGTAATTTATTTTCGAATAGATACAAATTAGCGAATTGTCTGAATAATACGATTAGTACAATTTATGTATTTTTAGTACATTGGCAATTCAAATAAATAATACTAAAAGTACAATAAAAGTATTAATTATGGGCTGAATTTTGAGGGAGAAGGATATATATTTAAGCCATTAATTATTTGTGTTTAAAACATTATGGGTAATGCCAATTACTCCGGTTAAAAGCACAAGATCAGATAATCCTGCCGGTTTAAGCCGGATGTTATGTCCATATATATGGTATTTAAGGAGGTGCATTTTTAGAATGAACTGTTCCACTTGCCTTGACAAACCAAAAATTAAATAAATTTTAAAAGGAGGAAAAATGATGAGTACTGATTCTAGTGGTATGAGTGTAAGGAAAAAAATCGGTATGGCCTCTATAGTCTTAATGGGTCTGGGCTTACTCAGTCCGATGGGGCCTGTTACGATTTATGGTCCTATTCAGCAGATGACCGGTGGCAATATGTCTATAGCCTTTTTGATCGCTCTTATTCCGATGATCTTCGTGGCTTATGTTTATGGTATTTTTGCCGCGGAATTTCCCCGCGCCGGGGCCTCTTATACTTTCGCTACCAAAGGCCTCGGTCAATATTTAGGTTTTTTAACTGGATGGTTATTTGTTCTGGACTATTGTTTAGTACCCTTAATGTCTTTCCTTATAACAGCTATTTATTTTTGCGCCATCTTCCCGATGTTTAATCCCTACTTGGCTAAGGTAATCTTTTTGGCTATTTGTTTGATACTTAATCTCAGATCCATTAAAGCGGTTGAAAAATTCAATAATATAATCACAGGCTTCGCGGCGGCAGTTATGATCATTTTCATTATTCTCGGTTTTCATCTCATGGGTAGCGGCCACGCTACAGGCACTGCTGGCTTCTTTAATCCCGCGACCTTTAGTTGGGGGACGATCTTTGGCGGCGCGGCTGTTTGCTGCTTCAACTTTATGGGTTTTGACGCTCTGACAGTGCTGGCCGAGGACGTGGATAAGCCGAGAAAGACCTTACCTAAATCCCTGATCCTTGTTTGTGTTATTATGGCCATTTTCTTTGCCGTGAGCGGCGGTGTCGGGCAAGCACTCTATCCTGATTTTAACTCTTTCTCCAGTCCTGATGCCGCAATGCTCGACCCGATGTTTGTAGCCGGCGGTCAGACGTTGGTGACGATAGTCAGCGTAGCCATGTGCGTAGCTCTGTTTACCGTCATGGTCGATATGCTGGCCGCTTCTTCCCGTCTCTTATACGCTATGGGTCGTGATGGGGCCCTTCCCAGAAAGTTCTTCGGTCAGGAAAATCCTAAAACCCATGTGCCGACCCGTAATGTGCTTCTCCTTGCAGGGTTTTCCGCTGCCTTTATGTGGGTGGATCTCAATATCGTCATCACCATGATTACTTTCGGCGGTCTTTCTGCCTATGCATTGGTTAATCTTGCGGCGTTCAGGTATTTCTGGTTTATTAAGAAAGATCGTAAAGGTGCCAAAGTCGTTGGACATCTGATCCTGCCGCTTATCGGCTTTGTATTCTGCGGCTACTTATGGCTTAGCCTGGGCACAACTGCCCAGATCGTAGGCTTTAGCTGGCTGGCTGTCGGTATAATTTATATAGCTATCAAATCCAAAGGCTTCAAACTTCCCATGGCCCCGTACGCTGAAGAGGTGGAAGCCGAGCTATCAAAACAAGAAGCAATCGAAGATCAGAACAGGGTTGCTACGGCAAATAATTAATAAGCCATATTTTCGTTTTGCGGGTAGAGAAGAAAATGAAAAGTCTAATTTACCCGCAAAACCTCTCCTTATTTATATCTTAATACCCAAGAAATTTTTGAAGTCAGAACTGTCACACTTGGTTTGACAAACCAAGGTTAGAAAAAAGAACCTTGCCTTAAAATGTGTTCTAAAATATATTATTTTACTGCTCATCGGTTTTTTAGTTATATGCTGACTGTGGATCAATTTAGGGAAAGTAGCCCTGATTATTGGTGGAATATGGGTAGAGATCGGATTTATTTATGGTTTTATCAATACAAAGGGTTTTAAAGAAGCTTTGCCGATCATAAAAAATTATAAGATCATAACCCAAAAATAGAGGTGTATTTAATGGATTACCTTATCAGAAAACATTTAATTAAATTTCAGAAAAATGGTTATGGCAATGTTGATTATAAAGATTTTCAGGGGATAGATTGTTCTTTAGGTGCAAATCCTTTCGGCTGTACGCCGAAAGGATACCAGCAAAAAATTGATCCATCTCTAATTATGAAATATCCCCATTCCTATGATCACTTAAAACTTCTGCTTTGTGATTACTGGGCGCCGGTATTCAAAACAAAAATCGATAACATTAGATTTGGAAACGGCTCTATGAACGTTTTGGAGAATATTAATGAAATGTTTCTTGATCCGCATTCAAAAGTATTGGGTTACTGCCCCCAGTTTCCCGAATATATGCTTGACGTAAACAGTTGCAATGCAGACTATCGTTATCTACTAATGCAGGAAAAGGATAATTTTAAATTTAACGGAAACGAATTTCTCGAAAAAATTAATGAAGGATTTGAGCTTATCTATATAGATAATCCCAATAATCCAACAGGACAAATAATTCCTTTGGACGTATTGGAAAAAATTATAGGAGCGGCTGCAAGAAGGCGGACTGGGGTTATAATCGACGAAGCATACGGAGAATATATGCCTAAGGAAAGCTCTGCAATATCTTTGATAGGAAAATATCACAATCTTATGGTAGCCAGAAGTTTTTCTAAAGGCTTCGGGCTTCCCGGACTTCGCACCGGTTATGTAATGGCTTCGGAAGACGTCCTTCAATATTATGATAAAATAACCAATATCTTTCCGTTAAGTGTTTTGACGGAACCTTTTTTGTCTGCAGCTCTGGAGGATAGGGATTTTATTGAAGCGAGCTGTGATGAAATTTTTCGGGCAAAGCGAGAAATCTGTAAGTCATGTCACGTTTTAAGAATATTGGAAACGTCAAAATCGGTCCCAATTTTTATTTTAATGCATCCGGATCAGGAAGTAAATTTATATGATGAATTCAAAAAAAGGGGAGTTTTAACAGTATCGGGCAAGTCATTTATCGGTTTGCGGCAGAATTCTGTTAGGGTATGTGTTCCAAAAGAATATGAGACATTGATTAATGCAATTGATGAAATAGAAAAAACATATCTGGCAAACTCAAATAAAGGAGCTTATAAGGAGATGGTGAAGCAGGAGTGGTTAAAAGATAGATACTAAGCCAGAGGGTAATTTTAGAAGAAAAAAGCTAATCATCTGAAATACAAAGATAGGCCTCTGATACATATGAAGAGTCAATTTTATAAGAGGATTGAATAAAAGCAAATAAAGAAAAGAGGGAAAAACAATGAAAGTAACTTTAACAGAAAGGCCTCTGCGAAAATATATTGGAACTTATACACCCAAAGCCGATGCACTTGAAAAAGCTAGCGGAAAGACTATCTTTTTCGATGATTTGGCGTTAAAGTCACAAAATCCCGCAATGCTTTATTGCAAAGTTTTAAAAAGCCCCTTTGCAAATGCGAGAATTGTTGGCATGGATACCAGTAAAGCGGAAAAGTATCCGGGGGTATATGGAGTCCTGCGTTATGATGATCCGGATGTTGTAAATTTAAAACCCTTTACCCGCTTATGGACAAACAATCAATTGTCTCCTTACGAAACGGCAAGGTATTTTAAAGTATTAGACCGTAGAATATTAGATTCAAGAGCCCGCTGGGTTGGGGAAGAAATGGGCGTAGCTGTAGCTGCCGAAACTGAAGAAATTGCGGAAGAGGCCTTAAAGCTGGTAGAAATCCAATGGGAACAACTTGGGCCGGCATTTTTGGAAGTTGAAGAATGTAAAAAACCGGAAGCTAGTAATTTGCATCCGGAATTTGGATTGAATAATAATAGAGTCCCTCTTTGTGAAAGAGAGCTACCAGAAGGGGTATTTATTAAAGGAGACATAGATAAGGGCTTTGAAGAAGCGGAAGAAATTATTGAATTATCCGGGACCACTGGAGGATGCACTATTCAAGGACGCCTCGACCGTTACGGTGCTATTGCATCGTGGGATGGTGATAAATTAAATGTTTGGGCCAGCGCTTTCTTTAAGGATCAGTTGCGTTTGGTGCTCCATGCCATGTTGAATACACCAATTTCTAAGATCAGGGTTAGAAACGGTAATATGGGGGGGAACTTCGGTAAGGCTAATAATGGAGATCATGAATATTATATCATAATCGCAATTCTCTCTAAGAGGATCGGGAAACCGATTAAATATCGCGACGATCTGCGGGAAGAACTTGCCGGACCCAGAAGCAAGGTAACTTGGAGTCTAAAGATGGGAGCAAAAAAGAATGGTGAAATAACCGCTTTGGACTTTAGGGGAGAAGGCAATGCCGGAGCATATTGTGCTGCTATTGAAGCGGACTGCGGCTTTTTCATCGAAATTTCTTCAGGAAGCCTGTGGGGGCATGTTCCTAATGTTCGCGGTCTTTACAATAACTACTATACAAACCGTTTACCGGGCGGGATCATGCGGGGCATCGGTAACATCCAAGTGAATTTCACCTTGACCCAAGCGGTGGACATGATGGCGGAAAAGCTGGGTATGGATCCTGTAGAATTTGCTATCATGAATTTTGGTGATATGTATACGCCAAAGCCCCATCAAAGCTTATCGGCGGTATTGAAAGAAGGAGCGGCCAGAATTGGCTGGGAAAACCGCCATAAAACAGGGGAAGGCCCCTTATCTGGAAGCAATAAGAAACGCGGCATGGGTATGTCGTTCTGGAATCAATGGCATGCCGAATGGCAGCAGGGAGAACGCGGACGTCTGGAGATCTCAATCAAACTTAATCCGGATCTTTCCGTTATCCTGGATGCGCCTACAGTTGAAACAGGAAACGGCGCAAACACAGTTTCAGTCCTTGCCTGTGCGGAAGCTTTAGATTTTCTCAATGTCAAACCGAAAGATATCACATGGATTGCTATCGGTGATTCGGAAAGCGGTTTGCGTGACTGTCATCCTACAGATAGCTCGGTTTCTTTGCTTCATGCCGAATTGATCGCCAGAGGTGGACTGAAGATAAAAGAAGAGCTTTGTAAGCGTGGGGCTGAAAAACTTAATGTTAATCCTGACCAAATGGACATCAAAGACGCAAGGGTCTTTATAAAAGAAAACCCCGAACAATATGTAACGGCCCGTTCCTTGATCATGGATGATGATGCGGTGCCTATTTTTGTGCACTTGGTAGATAAACCTAACCTGGAGATTACCGGATTACCGTTTGGCGCCTGGTTTGCTGAAGTTGAGGTAGATACGGAAACCGGTGTTGTGGAAGTTTTAAAACTCGTAATCCTTAATGATGGCGGGACGATATTAAATGCTTCCGGAGCAGAAGGCCATCAACTTGGAGCACAGTGCATCGGTATTGGAGAGGCATTAATTGAAGAGCTTGCTTATGATAAAGCTACGGGTATTGCTTTAAATCTTAATTACATCGATTATAAGATGCCTACCATAGCGGATTTTCCAGATGTTGAGCCTGTTCCCATGGAAGTTTGGAAAGGCGCCGGGGAATATGGTGCTGCAGGACTTGCGGAAGGAACTGCCAGCGGAACTCCGGCGGCTATAGCAAATGCTATATATAATGCCGTAGGTATCAGGATCCAATCTCTTCCTTTTAGTCCCAAAAAAGTCTTAGAAGCCTTGGCTGAAAAAGAAAAAAGCATGACGGATTTGCAAAAGGAAGGAGAGTAAAGATCATGAGTAAAAAATATGCAATCCAGGAAGGCGTATTAGCCGGTCAAGAGATAATCCAGCTTAAGGTCAACGGCAGATCGTATAAATTTAAGATAGGTCAGGATATTGACCCAGCAGATACCCTGTCATACGTACTTAGAGAAAAGTTGGGCTTGACGGGAGTAAAGGTATCCTGTGAGCAGGGTGCTTGCGGTGCATGCACAGTATTATTGAATGGGGAATCCGTATTATCATGTATGTTGCTGGTTGTGGAAGCTGACGGATGTGATATCACTACGATTGAAGGTTTACCGTCTGACGATATAGTGCTTGAATGTTTTGTTGATGAATGTGAACCGGGATATGGCACGGCAATGCAATGCGGATTTTGTACCCCCGGGTTTATTATGGAAGCTCATGGTTTACTCAATAAGAACCCTCAACCGACAAAGGAACAAATTATAGACGGACTGTCCGGACACATTTGTCGCTGCGGCTGCTATAAAGGCATAGGTCGTGCCGTAGAGAGGGCCGCTGAGAAGATGTCGGATCATGAATGCCTTTGTGAAAAAAGGGGGAGGGAATAATCATGAAGTCCTTAAAGTACATCAAACCGGATACAATTGAAGAGGCAATTTCTAATCTCAACCAGGCTGGAGCAAAAGTAGTAGCTGGAGGTACGGACCTGCTTGGCTCTTTAAAAGACAAGATCAATCCCGAATATCCTAAATTAGTAGTAGGTTTGAAGGGAATTAATGGTTTATCCTATTTGCGAGAAGATAGTGCAGGCTTAAAAATAGGAGCTATGACCAATCTATCTGTAATACAGGATCATCCTATACTGAAAGAAAAATATGCTCTTTTAGCAAAAGCTGCTCATACGGTTGCTTCGCCCCAGATCCGCAATATGGCGACGGTCGGCGGCAATATCTGCCAGGAACCGCGCTGTTGGTATTACCGTTATCTGGATAATGGTTTTAATTGCCTAAGAAAAGGCGGCGATATCTGTAACGCCTTTACCGGAGAAAACACTTATCACTCCATCTTCGGCTCGGCGAAAATTTGCCCTACCCCTTGTGAAAAAGGCTGCCCTAACGGGACGGAGATCCCTGGCTATTTTGCCATGATTCGTGAAGGAGATCTGGACGGGGCTGCCAGGCTGCTTTTGGAAGTTAATCCGATGCCTGCGGTAACCGGACGTGTCTGCCCACATTTCTGTCAGGACGAATGTAACCGTAATCTGATCGATGAGAAAGTATCCATCAGGGATATCGAGAAGTACGTCGGCGACTACATCCTGGAGGACGTAGATAAATTCGTTTCGGCTCCGGCTGCGGAAAGCGGTAAAAATATCGCTGTGATCGGCGCTGGTCCTGCCGGTCTGGCTGCCGCCTTTTATCTGAGGCAAAACGGCCATAAAGTTACGGTATTTGACGTCAACGAAGAAGTGGGCGGCATGCTGACTTATGCTATTCCTGCTTACAGGTTGCCTAAAGATATAGTAAAAAGAGTTGCCGGTATGCTCAAAAGCATTGGCGTTCAATTCAAGCTGGGCAAAGAAGTAGATAAGAATGCTACCGTTGCCGACTATAAGAAGAAATTTGACATAGTATTTGCCGCTAACGGTGCCTGGGGTAAAAACAGTATCAATGTCCATGGTGAAGAACTGACCCTTTCCGGTCTGGATTTCCTTTATAATATCAGCGTCAAAAAACAGGAAAAACCGGGGGATAAAGTCGTGGTCATCGGCGGCGGCAACGTGGCTGTGGACGTGGCTATTTCTGCTTTGCGCTTGGGAGCTAAAGAAGTTACCATGGCCTGCCTCGAAAGCCGTGCGGAAATGCCTGCATGGGAACATGAATTAGCCCAGGCGGTAGAAGAAGGCGTTAAATTGATGCCGGGCTGGGGTCCATCTGGGGTCATCGGAGCAAACGGCAAAGTCAGTGGTATCGAATTTATAGAATGCACAGCTGTATTTAATGAACAAAAACGTTTCGCGCCTACATATAACCAAGATAATAAGATCACCTTAGATGCTGACTGCGTCATTTTGGCTGTAGGTCAGAGGACCGAGCTGGGACTGTATGGTGACAGCGTAAAATTAAACGGCCGGGTAGTGGCTGCTAATGAGGAAACCCAGGCTACGAGCCTTGAGGGAGTCTATGCCGCCGGGGATATAGTAACCGGACCTGCGAGTGTAGTTGAAGCTATTGCCGGGGGCCGCAAGGCTGCCAAAGCTATCAACCTCTATCTGGGCGGAACTGCGCCTGCCGCTAAGTCTGTGGCCAATATGATGCTCAAATTTGACTGCGGCTGCTTGGAAAAATCGGAAAGCGTAGTCATGCCAACGCAACCTATAGCCAAGAGAGCTCTTTATCAGGAAGATGCTGTGGGAATGAGCCTGGCGGATATCTCAAAAGAAGCCAGCCGCTGCTTTAACTGCGGCTGCGTAGCTGTATCGCCATCCGATCTGGCTCCTGCTTTGATCGCCTTAGGGGCTAAGATCAAGACATCCAAGAGAACTATCGATGCCGAACAATTCTTCCTGGCCGGGATTTCCCGTTCTACCATCCTTGATACTGATGAAATAGTGACGGAAATAGAAATTCCCGCGCCGGCTGCTGGCAATGTCCAGGTTTATGAAAAGTTCCGCTTAAGGAAGTCGATTGACTTCCCCGTTGCCGGAGTGGCTGCGAATCTGACTATTAAGACCGGAAAAGTAAGTGAAGCCAGAATAGTTCTCGGAGCTGTGATGCCTGTGCCGAAGCGGGTAAGAGAAGTGGAAGACTATTTACTGGGCAAGGAAATCACCCAGGAAGTAGCTGAAGCGGCTTCTATGCTTGCGATCAAGGATGCCAGTGCTCTGGAGAAGAACGGCTATAAAGTCAACGTGATCAAAGCATTGGTCAAGAGGGCAATTTTAGCGGCTGCTAAATGATAAGTTAATAAAATATTATCTCAAAATAAACTATCTCCTAAACGACCTCCTGACCTAAGAAAGGGGCTTAAGCCCCTTTCCCGCCCCCCTAGAAGAATACCTACTATTTAAAATTAGTAGTAGGTATTCTTCTAAAAAAACCTTTTTTGCCTATAAATTGGCTTAACACATAAACAAATATTTTAAATATTAGAATAAAAAAGCGTTTTATTAGAGGTGAGTGGAATGTATCAAGAGAGGGCCTGTGTTGCCAATATTAAGCCATATGTACCAGGTAGACCTATAGATGAAGTGGAAAGGGAGCTGGGGATAAAAAATATCGTTAAAATTGCTTCCAATGAGAATCCCTTGGGTCCATCCATAGAAGCAGTCAGGGCGATGAAAAGGGAAGCAGCCAAAGTCAATATTTATCCGGACGGCAGCACTTATCATTTGCGTAATGCTTTGGCAGATTATCTGCAAGTAGACAGCAGTAAAATTATAGTCACTAATGGTTCCGAACAATTAATCTATTTTTTATCGGCTGTCTATCTCGATCCTGGTGATGAAATCATTATGGGAGACCCTAGTTTTTCCGTATATCTTATAGCCGCTCAGATCATGAACGCCGAAGCGTTTTTAGTACCCCTGGATAAAGATTATAAACATGATCTAAAGGCTATGCAGGCTAAGATCAATAGTAAGACCAAGATGATCTATATCTGTAATCCTAATAACCCCACAGGTACGGTTGTATCCAAGAAAGAGCTGGATCAATTTATTGCTGCTATTTCTGAAGATATTTTGATTATATTGGATGAAGCTTATTTTGAATATGCCGATGAAGATAAGCAGATAGACGGCATAAGTTATCTGGTAAATCATAAAAACGTCATTGTGCTGCGCACCTTCTCCAAGATTCACGCTTTAGCCGGCTTGCGTGTCGGTTATGCAATAGCCGATGTCAATATTATCAATTCTTTAATTAAGGTCAGGCAGGCTTTTAATGTAAACAGTATTGCTCAGGCAGCGGCTCTTGCCAGCTTAAACGACGGGGAGCATCTTCTGCAAAGTCAGGAAATTAACCGCCGGGGTAGGGAGTATTTATACCGGGAATTTGCCGGTTTAGGTTTAGATTTTGTTCCTACTCAGGCCAATTTTATCTTAGTAGATATCGGTATCGACTGCAAGACCGCTTACTGGGAACTGATGAGATTAGGCTTAATCGTCAGGCCCGGAGATATATTCGGTTATCCCACTTTCTTACGGGTAACCATTGGCTCGGATAGTAATAATGCCAGATTTATTGCGGCTTTGCGAAAAGTTCTAAATAAATGATTCTAAAGTAAATCCGGGGAGGCGATTAAAGTGATATATAAGAATTACCAGCAAATGCTGGAGATAATCAATCAATATTCTCCAAAAAAATTTACGATCAGTGTGGCGGCCGCTGCCGATCCGGAAGTATTGTCCGCAGTCAAAAGGGCAAGTGAGATCGGCCTGGCTACGGCGGTCCTGGTCGGGGATAAAAATGGTATAAAAAAAATCAATGAAGACCTGGAATTAGGTTTAGAGGATATTACTATCATTGACGAGCCTGATCCGGTCAAGGCGTCTATGGAGGCGGTAAGGCAAGTCAGGATAGGTAATGCCGATTCTCTGATGAAAGGCCTGGTAAATACCAGCGATTTTATGTCGGCGGTCTTAGATAAAGAAAATGGCCTTAGGACAGGCCGGATGCTTAGCCACCTTGCTGCTTTGGATTTACCGTTATTTGAGCGGATTCTTTATATTAGTGACGGAGGCTTGAATATCATTCCGACTCTGGAAGAAAAGAAAAAGATCACTCAAAATGCCATTGACCATTTAATAATGATGGGATACGAGCTTCCCAAGGTCGCTATATTATCCGCCAATGAGGTGGTCAGCCCTAAACAGCCGGTAACCATTGACGCTGCGGCATTAAAGGAAATGGCGGAAAGGGGCGAGATCACTGGCGCGGTTGTGGAAGGGCCTATGCCTCTAGATATGGCCTTGGATAGAGAGGCCGCTATACATAAAAAAGCAGCAAGCCAGGTAGCTGGTTCGGCCGATTTATTGATCGCGCCTACTATAGAAGTCGGTAATATTTTAGGTAAGTCCATGATCTATTGTGGTCATGCGGTGATGGCAGGTCTGATCTTAGGCGCGCAGGTGCCTATTATCCTTACTTCCAGGGCTGCAACTTTGGAAATGAAGATCGCTTCCATTGCTCTGGCTGCTTTGCCGGGAGCTATAACCGTGATGGAATCAATGAGGGAAAGAGAGCTTTTCCTTGCTTAAAACATAAATAAGAGTTATTGGGAGGAAAAACAATGAAGAAATTAATGTCGGGTAATGAGGCTATAGCCAGGGGCGCATGGGAAGCCGGCTGCACTGTAGCGTCGGCATATCCGGGAACCCCAAGCACGGAGATCCTGGAAAATTTGTCTTGTTATCCGGAAGTTTATTCTGAATGGGCTACTAATGAGAAGGTTGCCGTAGAGGTTGCCTGCGGTGCATCAATGGCCGGAGCCAGGGCATTCTCCGCTATGAAACATGTGGGTTTAAATGTGGCGGCGGACCCGATATTCACGATTGCCTACGAGGGAGTAAACGGCGGCTTGGTTATCGTATCTGCTGATGACCCGGGCATGCATAGCTCGCAGAATGAGCAGGATAATAGGCAATATGCGCCTTTTGCGAAAATTGCTATGCTGGAACCGTCGGATAGTCAGGAATGCAAAGATTTCATGAAAGAAGCTTTTACGCTCAGTGAAAGTTTCGATATTCCTGTACTTTTGCGGGTGAGTACCAGGATCTGTCATAGTAAAAGCCTGGTCGAATTAGGAGAAAGAGAAGAAGTCGGCGTTAGGAAATATGAAAAGAATATTAAAAAGAATGTCATGATTCCTGCCCATTGCCGGCCCATGCATCATGTGTTAGAGGAAAGGCTGATTAAAATACAGGAATATGGCAGTACTTGTCCCCAAAATAAAATAGAATTAGGAAAGACGAAAAAAGGGATCATTACCAGCGGTATTTCCTATCAGCATGCCAGGGAAGTATTTGGCGATGATGTCTCATATTTGAAGATAGGTTTAAGCCATCCTTTGCCGGACAAGCTGATCTCTGATTTTGCTGCGATGATGGATGAACTTTATGTGATTGAAGAAAATGAACCATATTTGGAAAATCAGATAAAAATGCTTGGCATTAATTGCAAGGGTAAAGAGTTTATTCCCAGGTGTGATGAGTTAAATCCGGAAATCATCCGTAAAGCTTTGCTTAATTCGGAGAAACAGGATCTCTATGAGGTGGATATCAAAGTGCCGGCCAGGCCTCCCGTACTTTGTCCCGGCTGCCCGCACCGCGGCCTTTTCTATGCCATGAGTAAATATAAGGATATAGTAACTACCGGGGACATCGGCTGCTACACGTTGGGCATGGTGCCGCCTCTAAATGTAACGGATGCCATAATTTGTATGGGTGCATCGATATCCGCGGGTATAGGCTTCAAAAGGGCCTTTATGCGCGGAAATACCAAAGAAAAAGTCTTCGGTGTGATCGGCGACTCGACATTTTTTCATTCGGGGATCACCGGCCTGATTGATGTGGTCTATAATAAGACGTCAATGGTTACGGTTATCCTGGATAACAGTATTACCGCTATGACCGGCCATCAGGAAAATCCCGGCACCGGCAAAACCTTGATGGGTGAAGTTACGGAAAAGATCGACCTGGTGCAAATCGTCAAAGCGGTAGGTATCAAAGAGAAAAACCTCAGGGTAGTTGATCCTTATGATTTCAAAGCAACAGAAGCTGCGGTTAAGGATGCCTATGAAGCTACCGAGCCCTTTGTGATCATCACTAAAAGAGAATGTGCCCTGATCAAAGAAGTGCTCAAGAAAAGGGCCAATAATTATTGCTATGTCCATAAGGAAAAATGCAAAAAGTGTAAGGCCTGCATGAAGATCGGTTGTCCGGCTATAGCCTTGAAGAATGGAGAAGTGGAAATCGATAGGTCGATGTGCAATGGTTGTACTATCTGTAAACAGGTCTGCAAGTTTGATTCAATCGTAAAGGTCGGTGATCTAAATTGAGTACGAGCATTTTATTAGTAGGCGTTGGCGGTCAAGGAATAATCCTTGCGTCTAAACTTTTAACAGAAGGCCTTTTATCTATGGGTTATGATGTAAAGATGTCGGAGATCCACGGCATGTCTCAACGTGGAGGAACAGTAACTACCCAGGTTAAGTATGGTGACAAAGTATATTCTCCTTGTATCGGCGAAGGTGAAGCCGATCTGATCATCTCTTTTGAAAAAGTTGAGGCTGTACGTTTCCTCAAGCAACTGAAAAATGGCGGGACTCTGATCGTTAATGATTATGAGATATATTCCATGCCCGTTTTGACCGGTCAAGAAGCCTATCCGGAAGATATTCTTTCCAAGCTTGCCGAAAAGGTCGAAAACTTGAAGGTGCTTGATGCCGGTAAAGTAGCCTTAGAATTAGGAAATGTAAAGGCCCAAAATGTTGTCCTTTTAGGGGCGGTGGTTAAATCTCTGGGGTTGGATAAGCTGGATTGGGAGAAGATCATCAGCCAGTATTTCAAAGGAGCAGTTTTGGATTTGAATGTCAAAGCCCTTAAAGCGGGTATGAATATTTAAGTGGAGGATAGAAATGAACGATAATCAATACCTGATTTTGGCGGTCAATCCGGGTACTACTTCTACTAAAATAGCCTTATATAAAGATAAGACACTTATTTTTAAGGAGAAGATCGAATACCAAAAAGCCGAAACCGAGAAATATCTACATATTGCCGATCAATTAGGGCTGCGTAAAGATACAGTTTTAAAAATAATGCAGGAAAAAGGTGCTAATGCTGAACAATTATCCGCAGTTGTAGGTAGGGGTGGTCTACTGCCACCCGTTTGTGCTGGAGCTTATAAAGTTAATCAATTGATGTTGGATAGATTAATCAATAGGCCCGTAACCGAACATGCTTCCAATCTTGGTGCGATGATTGCCTATGATATTGCCGAACCCTGTGGGATACCTGCTTATGTTTATGATCCTGTTTCCGTCGATCAGTTCGAAGAAGTAGCGAGGATAACCGGCCTTCCCTCGATGGCCAGGCAAACACATAGCCATGTTCTCAATTCGCGCTCTGTGGCTATGAAGATGGCCAAAAGTTTAGATAAGCCCTATGATCAAATGACTTTTATTGTTGCGCACATTGGTGGAGGTATTTCGATAAACCTTCATTGTAAAGGCCGGATGATCGATGTTCTTTCGGATGATGAAGGACCCTTTTCTCCCGAACGCTCTGGCCGTTTGCCAACCAGGCAGCTGATAAAGCAATGTTTTTCCAGAAATTATCAGGTTAATGATATGGTGAAATTGATCCGGGGCAAGGGCGGATTAGTAGCTCATATGGGAACGGAAGATGTGAGGCAAGTTGAGGCTATGATCAATAATGGCGACAAACATGCCCAGCTTATTTATTACGCAATGGCCTATCAGGTGGCAAAGGGCATCGGGGAAATGGCGACCGTAGTGGGTGGGGCTGTTGACAGGATCATCCTCACCGGTGGTGTTGCCTACTCCGAAATGTTCACCAATTGGGTAAAGGAAAAAGTGCAATTTATTGCGCCTGTGGAAATTATGGCGGGTGAGAATGAATTGGAAGCCTTGGCTTTTGGAGCCTTAAGGGTCCTGAAGGGTGAGGAAGAAGCCTGTGAATATGTGGAAAGTTAAAGAGATACATATGGAACAGGAGGTATTTGAATTTAAAAGGTAGTCTATTTTTCTATAATGCAAAATGTATTATTGTATAATCTTAAAGAATAATAATGCATTTTAATTTTCATATATAGTGAGGTGAATCTTGTACTATATCATATTTAAATTTTTTCTATTTAAAATAGGTCAAACTCATATATGATTTCTTCTTCTAGAAAATTTTCTTGTAAAAAATCCGAAATAGAAAGTTTACTTACTCTCTTCATATTATATCCATTTTCATAAGCATACTTTAAAAAAGCGTTATATGAATTTGAATTCTTTTCATCTATTGAAACTTGAATCTTCTTTATATTTTCTTTTTTTGCAGATTCAAAGACTTTATTAATTAAAATCTTAGATAAACCTTTATTTCTATATTCATTAATTATACCTATTTGCCATATAAAAATACTATTGTTAAAAGTCTTTATAGATGTAATAAAACCTATTATATTATTGTCTATATTAATTACAAACGAGCATTTATTAAAATATTCTGCAATAACCCAATAAGTAAAAGGGGTGTGTAAATCGAGAGGTTTACATAAGCTTACACATTCTCTTATATATGGCACATCATTAACAGTAATATTTTTAATTATTATTTCTTTCATTTTTTATTCCACCTTAAATTATTAGATTACTTTAATAAATGTTTTTATATATATTCTTTACTTTTTTTTTGTAACCTTTATACATTACAATTTATTATAATGTATTCTCTTGCTATCTTTTTAAAATGGGTAATCTACAAAATAATTTTATTATTAAATATAAAATAATTACCTTCTCTTTATTTTTATTTATAGTTATTTATATTATATTTGATGATAATTATAGTCTTCTACTTCCTTTGAAACTTTTCTTTATATCCTAGGATTTTTTTGTGATCAAGCAAGACCTCTGATATCTATAAAGATTATAGAGATTTGGCAGTAATTAACTAATGTTATATAAATTAATGGTAAAAGAAATAATGTAATAGAAGGAAATTACAGAATATTAACGAAATGTTACGAATATTTAAAAAGAATATATCTTTACTTCTTCTTAGGATATAGTGTTTGCCATATTGGCTCAAAGTAACTTATCCAAAGGAGGCATGTTATTTATGTGTTAGTCAGCTGTAGAGATTGTATAATGCAAGGAGAGTTTACGATGACTGACATCAATCGATTACGAAAACTATGCCGGCAATATACAACATTAGATACTAAAGACATCGAAACGCTTCAAAAAGTAGCCAATCAGCTCCCTATTATTGCTGAGCTTACAGGGAATGATGTTTTTATTGATGCCTATACAAAAGAAATAAACGAGTCTATCTCATTAGCTTGGGGCAGAACAAAAGAAAAATCGGCATATGTAGCCAGCCCGGTTGGGGATCTAGTATACCCTACTAACGAACCAGCCGTTTTTCATACCCTAAAAACTGGGCAAATCGTTCGGAATATGAGGGGAATTAGCCCGGAAGGATTACCAATAGCGCAGACAACAGTTCCCATTATTAATGCTCAGCAAAAACCTGTTGGAGCGCTGATCATGGAAAAGGACATTTCCAAGGAGCTCCAGGAAGAGGAACATGTTGAAATGCTTCGCCATACAGCTGAACAGCTGAGCAGTACCTTGATGTTCCTGTCTGATACGGAAACCACTTTTGATGATTGGTTGGAAAATGGGATTTTGGTATTGAACAGACAAGGGAGAATTACGTACGCCAGTAAAATGGCAGCCAAAATATATAAAATGCACACAGGTAGTGAAGCACTTGGGAATGATTTTTCCGCTTTGATTTCCGATTGTCATTCTGTAAATGACGTATTAAAAAACCTGGAGAATTCGATGGAACTATCGATTGAAGACCAATGCTATCGATTTCAAGCATTTCCCCTTTTTTCTTGGGAAGAATTAAGTGGTTGTGTCATTTCTATCCATGATTATACCGAATTAAGGAAAAAAGAAATAGAACTTAATGCCAAAAGCCTCATTATTCAGGAAATTCATCATCGGGTCAAAAATAATCTTCAAAACATTGCAGCGATTTTAAAACTGCAGATGCACAGTTCAACCTCAGATATTGTCAAAGTAGAATTTTCAGCGAGTATTAACCGGATTATGGCAATAGCTTTTGCGCATGATGTTTTTGCCCATCAGACTTGGGATACAATTGACCTATTGGACTTATGTAAAATAATATTGAATTATTTGGTTGAGAATTCTGGGTTATCTTGTGATCAAATAGAAATATTGGTGACCGGACAATCAGTTCTATTGTCCAGCAATCAGGCAACATCCATGGCGCTGGTAATTAATGAACTAATCACCAATAGTATTAAGCACGGTATGGTTCCCGGCAAAAAAGGCTATATTGCGATCAAATCAAAAGACCAAAACGGAATAATTACATTAACGATCAGTGACAGTGGTGAAGAACTGAATGATAGATTCGTCAAGTTACCGAATAAGGGTCTTGGTTTGCAAATTGTTGAGGCCTTGGTCACTGAAAAGTTAGGCGGTTTTTTCGGTTTAACGCGGAAAAATGGAATGACGGAAGCAATAGTCTGCTTTACAAAACATAGTCAGGAGTAATAATCATGGATAAGCTATCGATTCTTATTGTAGATGATGAGCCGCTAACCAGGATGGGTCTAAAAACAATACTGGAAGAAGCAGGATATTTTATCTGCGGTGAGACTGGTAACGGAAACACCGCGGTCAGCCTGTCCAAGCAGCTAATGCCTGATCTGGCAATTTTGGATATCAAAATGCCGGGATTGGACGGGATAGAAGTTGGCAAGATATTGAATTCAATGAATATTCCCGTAATCTTGTTAACAGCATATAGTCAGCAGAATTTCATTAATAGGGCGGAAAAGGTTTCAATATATTCATACCTGATTAAGCCGGTTTCAGAAGATATGCTGTTACCCGCAGTACAATTAACGTATGCGCGATGGAAAGAAATGCAAGATGTCCAGCATAAGCTGAAAGATACCCAAGATAAATTGAAAAGTCAAAAAGTAATTGCGCATGCCAGAGCGCTCTTGGCAAAAACCAAAAATATTTCCGAATATGAGGCGCACCAAAAAATGATTCATAGGGCGATGGATAAAAGGATTTCTCTACTTGAGATAGCCAGTCGGATCGTAGAAGGTCGAAAATAAAATAAAGATTAAATATTTCCAAAATATTAAAATATTAGAAATTCTTTATTGCATATAAGCATGGTAAGTGATATACTTATTTTAGTCAGTTTGGCGACAAGTTAGCGAACGCAATAGGTGTATACAAAAAGAAATAATTGGCAATAGAGCCTCTTTTCTTTTCCGTTTATCGGAAAAGAAGAGGCTTTTTTTGTTGTTTTTACCAATAATTTAGCTCTTAAAATAACTGGAGCATAATTAATCCGGCAGCATAGTAAGGATTTATTATGACTATTCAGGACAAAAATGAGTTTATGTAATTGTGAGGTAGGTACTTTTATGGTTGGTCAAATTCAGACTATCCAAGCAATTAAAGGAAAAGAGTTTTTTAATCAGGTGAAAATATAAACGGTAATTATTCGGCCAGAGCATGTAGGTTGCATTCAGGATATTTTAAGAGGAAAGGAAGTGTCATCATGTTTGATCGTAATATCCGTTACATATTGTTTCACGGTGACTTTCTCTAAGAAGCTATAGTTTGCCATTTATTAAGGATGTTTCGGTGATTATGCTGAACAATAATTGGAAATTGGGAGATATATTTTAAGGATAGAAGAAAGGGATAAAAAATGGATAAAGAAAATGCCAGCAAAACAGTTGAAATTGCCGCCCATGAGACCATTCGCTTAAATGTCAACGGCCGTTGGTACAAGTTTAAGATAGGCCAAGATATCCAGCCTGCAGATACTTTGTCTTTGCTACTAAGAGAGAAGCTGGGATTAACGGGAGTAAGAGTTTCCTGTGAACAGGGAGCTTGCGGTGCCTGTACGGTACTGATGAACGACAAAGCCGTATTATCGTGTATGATGCTAGCTGTGGAAGCAGACGGGGCTAAGATCACGACTATCGAAGGTCTGAAAAGTGACGACGAGGTCGTAGAGGCCTTCGTCAATGAATGCGAGCCGGGCTATGGGACGACCATGCAGTGCGGTTTTTGTACACCAGGCTTTATTATGGAAGCCCATGGCCTGCTCAATAAGAATCCTCATCCGGATATGGAAGAGATCAAAGACGGCCTGTCCGGCCATATCTGCCGCTGTGGTTGCTATAAAGGTATAGCCCATGCAGTAGAACGGGCTGCCGAAAAGATTAATGGGAAGGAGGAAAAATAATGGTAGTAGTAACATTAACGCCCAGGAAGGAACGTAAATACATAGGAAAATACACTCCTAAAATAGACGCCATGGAAAAGGCCTTGGGCAAGGTGCAGTTTTTTGAAGATGTTTCTCTAAAAGGTAAATTTCCAGGAATGATTTACTGCCGGATCTATGCAAGTCCCTATGCCAACGCCACGATCAAAAGCATGGATAGCGGCAAGGCCGAACAGCTTCCCGGTGTATTCGCTGTTTTGAGATACGATGACCCGGAAGTGCTGGCTTTACCGACCACTACCCAATCTTGGACGGATATGGGAGTTACTCCCCGTCACCGGGATACGCTGCCGAGATTGTGGGACAGAAGGTATCTGGATAAAACCGCCCGTTGGGTAGGCGACCATATGGGGGTAGCCGTGGCTGCCGAAAGTGAAGAGATCGCTAATGAAGCGCTCCGGCTGATAGATATTGAATGGGAAGTACGCACTCCATTTTTGGAAGTAGATGAAGCGAAGAGTTCCAACGCTACTATCCTCCATCCGGAAATAGATCCCAAAAGTAATAAACACCCACATAAATATGATAATAAAGATGCGGTAGATGATCTGGGTTATGTCAGAGGAGATGTAGACAAGGCTATTGCCGAAGCCGATGACGTTATTGAGGTAGATAAAACTTATGGCGGAAGGCTGGTAAACGGAGTTCTGGATTTTCGGGCTTGCTTGGTCAAATGGGACGACGATAAGCTATATTGCTGGTCTAACCATTATAACGTTGACCAGACCAGAATGTATTTTCATTGCCAGCTAGGACTGCCCCTAGCCAAGATCAGGGTCAGAAACGGCAACTGCGGGGCGCAAATGGGTAAATGGAATATGGGCGAACAAAACTATTATGTCATCACTGCCCTTCTTTCCAAGAGAACCGGCCGGCCTGTCAAGTATAAAATGAATAACTTCGAAGAATTCTGCGAAACGAGAAACATGGTCAACTGGAATATAAAAATGGCAGCTAAAAAGGATGGCACGATAACGGCCTTAGATTTTAACGGGGTTGGCAATTCTGGGGGATATTACGGATTCTCGGAATATGTTACGTATTTCATCTGCAAAATGTCCGGTGAACGTGTTTTTGGGCATGTGCCTAATGTAAGAATACGAACTTCTGAATATTTTACAAACAGGATGCCCGCCGGTTGCATTAGGAGTATTGCCAACATTCAGCTTTGCTGGGCTTTAGCGCAAGCCATAGATACGATGGCGGAAAAATTAGGCATGGATACTATCGATGTCATCAAGAAATCTTTTGGGGATTCCTGGCATGAACTTCCTCATTTAAGTATGGAAGCGGTATTAAATGAAGGCGCCAAGAGGATCGGTTGGGAGAACAGGCATAGAGCAGATCAGGGGCCGGTCTATGAAGGCTGCAAGAAGCGCGGCCTGGGCGTGGCCGTCTGGAATCAGTGGCATACGGAATGGCAGGAATGGGAACGGGGACGCATTGAGTGTGGCATCAGGGTCAATGGCGATCTTAGCGTGACTCTGCAGGCGCCCACCAAAGAAACAGGTTCTGGCGGTAATAGCGCCGCGGTTCTGGCTTGTGCCGAAGAATTAAGTTTCCTCAACATTAAACCTGAAGACATCAACTGGGTGGCAGAAGGCGACTCGGATCTGACTTATAGAGACAACGCGGCGACGGACAGCGCGGTAAGCTGGCTTTTTGCCGAGATCATCCATAAATTGGCTCCCAAGGTTAAGGAGGAATTCTGCAAGCGGGCGGCGTTAATGTTAAAAGTTGAGCCGGAGGAGCTGGATATAGAAGACGCCAGGGTATTTGTGAAGAGCGACCCCTCCAGGGGTATGAGCGCCTCGTCTGTAATAATGGACAGTGACTGCCTGCCTGTTTATGTTTATATGAACAATGGCTACGATATGACGATTACCGGGGTGCCTTATGGGGCGTGGTTTGCCGAAGTGGAAGTGGACACCGAGATCGGGCAGGTGGAAGTGCTTAGACTGGTGCTTGTCAACGATGTGGGCACGGTATTGCATGCCAGCGGTGCGGAAAGCCAGCAATTGGGCGGCCAGTGCATGGGGCTTGGTGAATCTTTAACGGAAGAAATCTTCTACGACAAAGCCACGGGAACTCCCCTTAACTGCAACTACCTTGATTATAAGGAACCGACTTTGGCTGATTATGCAGATATTGACCCTGTGTTGATGGAAGTTTGGAAAGGGGCCGGTGAATATGGTTGCGTTGGTGTAGCGGAAGGGCCGCTTACCGGTACTGCTGCTGCTATTGCTAATGCCGTTTACAATGCAGTAGGCATCAGATTAGACGAATGTCCTATGACACCCAAGAGGGTCATCAATGCCTTAAATGAAAAGTCGAAGAAGGATAGGGGGTTAGAAAAATAATGAAACCATTAAAATATTATAATGCAAACACCGTAGAATCGGCAGTTTCTATGCTGGAAGAGCACAAAGACGGAGTCAAAGTAGTTGCCGGAGGAACGGATCTGCTGGGAACTTTAAAAGATAATCTCCATCCCCTTTATCCGGAGACTGTGGTAAGTCTTAAGAAAATAGATAATTTATCTTACATAGAAGAAGACAACGAAAGCTTAAAAGTAGGGGCGATGACTAAGCTATCCGATATTCAGGATGATCCCAAAATAAAGGGAAAATATGCTTTACTGGCTGAAGCCGCCCATACCGTAGCCTCACCCCAGATCAGAAACATGGCTACTATAGGGGGCAATATCTGCCAGGAACCCCGATGCTGGTACTACCGCTATCCAGAAAACAAATTCTATTGCTTGAGAAAGGGCGGCAAGATCTGTAATGCCCTGACCGGCAACAATACTTACCACTCCATATTTGGGGCGGCGAAGGTCTGCGCTACCCCTTGTCAGTCAGCTTGCCCCAACGGGACAAACATTTCCGGTTATTTAAGCAAAGTCCGTGAAGGCGATTTGGATGGGGCTGCGCAGCTATTGCTGAGCGTTAATCCCCTTGCGGCCATCACCGGACGGGTTTGTCCTCACTACTGCGAAGATGATTGCAATAGGGGCGAATTTGACCAGGGAGTATCTGTTAGGGACATCGAACGTTTCATGGGCGATTATATCTTAAATAATGCGGGCCGGTTTTTCAGCGCACCGGATAAAGAAAGCGGCAAAAATATAGCCGTGATCGGATCCGGACCTGCTGGGCTTACGGCAGCTTTTTATCTTAGACAATTTGGACATAAGGTAACCGTATTTGACCGCAACAAAGAAGCGGGCGGCATGCTTACCTATGCCATACCTGCCTATAGGCTGCCCAAAGACGTGGTCGGGCGCGTGGTAGATGTACTCAAGAATATTGGCGTAGAGTTCAAATTAGGCTCGGAAGTGGATGCCAAGGCGACTGTGGAAGATTATAAGAATAAATTTGATAGCGTTTTTGTGGCCAGCGGCGCCTGGGGTAAGAATTTTATCAATATACCAGGCGAAGAGCTTACTCTTTCCGGTCTGGAGTTTCTCTATAAGATAAGCAACAAGCAGCAAGAAAAACCTGGTAAAAAAGTCGTGGTTATCGGCGGAGGCAATGTGGCCGTCGACGTAGCTATCTCCTCCCTGCGTTTAGGTGCGGAAGAAGTATCTATGGTCTGCCTGGAAAGCCGGGAAGAAATGCCTGCTTGGGAGCACGAATTGGCTCAGGCCTTAGAAGAAGGTGTAAAACTGTTGCCGTCCTGGGGACCGGAAATGATCTTAGAAAAGGATGGCAAGGTAACGGGGATATTACTCAAAAAATGCCTGTCGGTATTTAACAGCGCAGGCCGATTTGCTCCCGTTTATGGCGAAGAAAAGTTGGCCTTGGAGGCGGATTGCGTTATCTTAGCGATAGGGCAAAGGGCAGAAGTCGAATTATACGGACAAAACTTAGAATTGAAGGGTAGCTATATTGCAGCTGATGAAGAAACACAAGCAACCAGTATGGCAGGCGTCTATGCTTGGGGTGATGCGGTTACCGGTCCGGCTACCGTAGTTTCAGCCATTGCCGGTGGGCGCAAGGCTTCATCCTCTATTAACAGTTACTTAGGTGGGGCTGAAATAGAAAAAGCGGCAGAAACTTATGGGGAGATGGTGGAATTTGACGGCTCCTGTCTGGAAAATTCCGCTAAAGTGAAGATGCTTCAGCGGCCGGTGGAAGGAAGGGCTATTTATACGGAAGACGCGCTTGGTCTGGAGATTGAGGCAATCAAGGAAGAAGCCAACAGATGCTTTAACTGCGGTTGTGTTGCTGTTAGCCCCTCTGACGTAGCGCCGGCGCTGATCGCTCTTGACGCTATTATTAAGACGACTAAAAAAACGATTGCAGCGGAAAAATTCTTCTTGGCCTGTCTGGGCAAGTCAACTGTCCTCGACCAGGACGAATTGGTTACCGAAATTCAGATCCCTATACCGGTGGCGGGGAGTGTACAGGTATACAAAAAGTTCCGCTTAAGGAAATCTATAGACTTTCCTGTTGCCAGTGTTGCGGCTAACTTAAGTGTCCAAAACGGGAAAATAGCCGATGCCAGAATAGTGCTTGGGGCAGTAATGCCTGTACCAAAGAGAGTTAACGAAGTTGAAGATTTTCTTAAGGGCAAAGCTCCAAGCCTGGAAGTTGCCGAAGTTGCCGCAGCTTTAGCCGTAAAAGGTGCAAGTCCGTTGTTGGAAAACGAGTACAAGGTCAATATTGTGAAAGCTTTGGTGAAGAGGTCAATCCTTGCGGCTGTAAGATAATACGTACTTTGTTCACACAAATTGGGATACCTCCTAAAAATTACTTGCAGGGTACCTGCTATACAAAATAGCAGGTACCCCAAAAAGAATAAAAGGATAATCAATTTACATAAAGGAAGGAGGTTTTATTAACGTCGAAACTATGTGTAATAGTACCAAGTTTAATGCTTATGTAAGATGGTAATTATTTCATAATTTCTAAGAACGTAAGCTTAATGCACCAAAAGAACGCTATTGTCTACAATTCTTTAAATTGTTGCAATACTGTTCGGCCTTACTTGCTTTTCCAGTTTGTGAGTGCAGGAAGCTATACAAGTTGTATTTTAGCAATCCGATGTGAATATTAATGTCATGGGGTGAGTTTTAGTCGCAAAATTTTAGGAAAACTAAGTTAAGAAGAAAGATAATGGATTAAGTAAGGAGGTTAATAGTATATTATGAAAAATGAACCTTTACAGGATCTAAATGAGCAAACTGGGTCACACTTCGAAAGAAGAATAGGTCTGTTCGGTGCATCGGCTTTAGGAGCAGGTTTGGTAATTGGAGTTGGACTTTTCACAGTGGCCACAAATGCAGTTGGGTATCTAGGGCCTTTGTTACTTGTAGGAAACGGGTTTGCTTTTGTTGTGAGTCTTCTAACATCCTTAGTATATGCGGAATTATCTGCGGCCTTGCCTTACTCCGGTGGAAGCTATAATTATGCATTCGAAGCTTGGGGTAAGAAGTTAGGTCCTTTTGCCGGATTCATGGCGGCATGGATAGTAATTGAGTCTCTTTTCTTTGTTGGAGCAGAAGCCTTAGCATTTGCAAACTATTTCTTAAGTACACTTGACTTCTTCGGAATCTGGCACAGCCTTATCGGCGGGGTGATTCCTTTCGGACCGGCAGCAGTTGTGGCTATTGTACTTATATTAGTTTTTACTGTTCTTAACTGGCGTGGTATTAAAGGGGTGGATAGAACTCAACGTATCATAATGATCGTTATGTGGAGTTTTATGTTTATTTCCACCGCTGTAGCCCTAATTATGTATGGGGATTTGTCAAACTACCACCCTCTGGTTCCAGAAGGTTTTCAGTTTAGCATGTTCCTGCCAGCTGCAACCCTCATTTGGTGGGCATACGCCGGTCAAGAAGTAATTGGTGCCATGGGAGAAGAAATCAAATTCCCGACTGTAAACATGCCGCGAGCGCTGATAATTGTTCCGATGATTGTATTTTTAGTAACAGTTACACTTCAGTGGTTAGTGGTCGGACTCATTCCGGATATTACTATTTTAAGAGATGCAAGCGCACCTTTTGCTCTTGCCCTGCAAGTAGCCGGAGTTGGAGGCGTTATCTTCTTAATGTTGATGATCGCGGAATTTTGTGGGAACTTCTCAACTGTTAATCCCGTTTTAACAGGGGCTTCTAGAACCTGGTTTGCAATGGGCAGGGATGGCTACTTGCCAACCATTATTGGTAAACTAAATCCCAAACACAATACTCCTGCTTTTGCTATTTGGTTTAACTCCATATTGGTTATCGTTCTCCTCGCTACTAAGGGACTAACTTTTGTGGCTTCGATATCTTCCTTCTCTTTTCTAGCTTTATATGCTTTTGTTTCAATATCGCATATTGCTTTGCGTATAACCAGGCCGGAACTAAAACGCCCGTTTAAGACGCCACTATATCCAGTTTTAAATATAGTGGTAATAGGATTTTGTGTATGGATGATGTTTAGTTTAGGTAAAGAGGTGCTTATTGGCGGATTAAGCTGGCTGGTTCTAGCAGCTGTTGTCTACTTGCTTTGGAACAAAACGTCTTGGGGTAAGAAAGCCAAAAAAGAGGTAACGTTCTTTAGATCGGAGGCTACATTACCTGCTGAGCCTACCAAGGAGGAAAAAGTTGTTTTAGATAAGGAATGGCATAGGATGCTTTTAATAATTGGCGTTATAGCTGCTGTCATCTTTGCAATGATTGCGATTACTTATTTTATGGGGGCTTAATAAAAACCCAAATTGGAGAATGGAACAGAAGTAATGGGGAAGCATCTAACAATGACTGACCTTGGTAAGCTTCCAAGTGTATAAAAGAATGGGCATTTATTTGGGATATTCCTTAATTAGGAATATCCCAAATAAACTCGCTTTAAAAAAAAGAAAAGCTTAAGAGTTTTTAAGACGCTTTAATAACTATGTGAGAATATTTGACAAAATATTATTTTTATCCGAGGAGGGTTGATCAATGCGTTTTTCTCGACGAATCATAGAATTGCAGGAATCGCCAATCCGCAAGCTTGTGCCTATCGCTGAAAAAACTAAAAAGGAAGGTAAAAAAGTCTATCATCTTAATATCGGGCAGCCGGACATTGAAACTCCTGTTGAGTTCTACGATGCAGTCAAAAAATTTAACAAGGACGTCCTTGAGTATTCCTACAGCCAAGGGGATCCCCAACTTATCCGGGCCATAAGCGAATACTATAAAAAATATGATATCCATTATGCCGAAGAAGATATCCTCATTACCAATGGTGGCAGCGAAGCCCTTTTGTTCGCGCTGTTTACAGTTTGTGACCGTGGTGACGAAGTGGTTGTTCCGGAACCCTTCTATACCAACTATAACGGTTTCGCCAAGCTTGCCGGTGTAACCATATCTCCGATCACGACCTATGCCAAGAACGGCTTTGCTCTTCCTGATAAGGATGAAATAATTAAAGCAATCAAACCCAATACCCGGGCAATCATGTTTTCCAATCCCGGTAACCCCACCGGTGTTGTTTATAGTAAAGACGAGGTCAGGATGATCGCCGATATCGCTAAAGAAAAAGATCTGTTTATTATTGCAGATGAAGTATACCGTGAATTTGTTTACGAAGGTGCAGAATATACCAGCTTCGGCAACATGGATGATGTGAGCGACAGAGTCATTATTATCGATTCCATATCTAAGCGTTACAGCGCCTGTGGCGCCCGCATTGGTTCTATTGTTTCCCAAAATAGACTTTTGATAGCCAATTTACTGAAGCTTTGCCAAAGCCGGCTCTGTGTTCCTACTTTGGAACAGGTCGGAGCTGCAGAATTATACAAGGTTGAAAGTAGTTATTTCAAAGGTGTTAATGATGAGTATAAGAAGCGCCGGGACATTGTATTTGAAGGCTTAAACTCTATTCCAGGTGTTGTATGTAAAAAGCCTAAAGGTGCTTTCTATTGCATTGCTAAGTTACCGATAGAAAATGCCGAAGACTTTATTATCTGGATGTTGCAAAACTTCGACCTGGAGAAAGAAACTGTGATGATGGCTCCTGCAGAGTGTTTTTATGCTACGCCGGGCATGGGTCGAGACGAAGCCCGCATTGCCTATGTTTTAAATGAAGATGATTTACGCAAGTCAATGGCAATTTTGAAGGCTGGTCTGGCAAAGTATCAAGAATAAAATCTTGTTTTAGTATTGATGATGAGAATAACAATATTCGCAGGCAGGAGGCGAATATCTCTACACAGCAGGTGCCTTGCCGGATGCCGTTAATTCCGACTAACGAATAATTGATGATTGCTATTGAACTCAAAAAATTTCGAAGGCAATTCAGAGACAAAGTACCGGTATATCTTTGTCCATATGCTATTGTATTATTTATATAGACAGAGATATAAAGCTTTATGCACAAAAGACTCCAATGACTGGGATTTTCCTCAAGCGGAAAGATAATGTTTGGCCTTATTTACATTCAAGTTTATAAGTGCAGAAAGTAATACCTGTCACATTTATTCAGCTACAAAATAATTAAAAAATTATATTAATAAATGCGACAAGTTTTGTTAATGCAAAGAGAAGCCAAGTTCAAAAAGAAATAATAGATTAAGTAAGGAGGATTCATATTTATTATAGAAAATGAGATTATACAAAATTCAATTGTGTAACCGGGGGTTGTCTCTACAAAGGAAATTGGGTATGCGCGAAACAACGACTATCACAAGCCTATTTGAGCTAGTAAAATATTAAATATTTCAGTATTCTAGCCATGAACGGGCCAGTTTACTCCGGAAGGCATACAAGTGCATTAAAAAGGATGGTCATATATTGGGGACATTCCTTTTATACGGAATGTCCCCAATAAACCCCTTTTAAATTGTATGTAAACCCTTTTAAGGATGATGATTTTATCCGTACGTGGGTAGCAGATATGGAATTCGCCCTCCTGAAATCATACAAGCTATAAAAGAACGCCTTAATTATGGATATATCAAGCATTTATATATTAAGGAGTTTGATATTTATGCAATTAAAAGATAAAGAGTATATGGAATATGTTAAGATACTCCATGAAGAATTAGTACCGGCAATGAGGTGTACCGAACCAATCGCTGTAGCCTATGCCGCGGCTAAGGCAAGAGAAGTGCTGGGTGCCTTGCCCTCCAGATGTTGTGTCGAGGTCAGCGACAACATTATTAAAAATGTAAAAAGCGTGATCGTCCCCAATACTAAAGGCCTAAAGGGGATTGAGGCAGCGGTGGCGGCCGGAATTATAGCGGGGAATGCGTTAAAAATTTTGGAAGTTCTAGCAGATATTGAGGAAAAAGACAAGCCATTAATTAAAGAATATCAGAAGACACATGAAATACAAGTGATACCGTATGAAGGGGATCTTGTTTTTTACATATCCGTAACTCTCTTCGAAGGCAAATCGTATGCTAAGGTCGTCATTGAGAACTATCATACGAATATCGTTTTAGTTGAAAGAAATGACGATGTGCTGTTTCAGACAGGCAGAGCATCTGAAGGGAATATTGGCATCTCAGATCGCAGCCTGCTTAATGTAAAAGACATTGTCGAATTTGCAGATGTTTTTGGAGTCAAAAAAATTAAGGGATTAATTAATACATTATATGGAGGTTAATTATGACACAGAAGAAAATGAAGACAATGGATGGCAATACTGCCGCAGCATATGTGTCATATGCATTTACTGATGTCGCAGCAATTTATCCCATCACACCCTCGTCTACAATGGCAGAGGTTGTGGACGAATGGGCAGCCAATGGAAGAAAAAATATATTCGGACAGGAAGTAAAAGTTGTCGAGATGCAATCGGAAGCAGGTGCGGCCGGCACGGTTCACGGATCCTTGGCTGCCGGTGCCCTTACTACTACCTACACAGCATCACAGGGTCTGCTTTTAATGATTCCCAATATGTATAAGATTGCAGGAGAACTTTTGCCCGGTGTCTTTCATGTTTCTGCGAGAAGCTTAGCAACTCATGCTCTTAATATTTTCGGAGATCATTCCGATGTCATGGCTACCAGGCAGACAGGCTTTGCCATGCTGGCATCCAGCTCCGTCCAGGAGGTCATGGATATTGGAGGCATTGCCCACCTTGCGGCGATAAAGTCCAGAATTCCATTTCTGCATTTCTTTGACGGATTCAGAACCTCACATGAGTTCCAGAAGATTGAAGTTATCGAATATGATGAATTCAAGGAAATGGTCGATATGGAGGCGGTTCAGTGCTTCAGAGACAGGGCGCTGAATCCAGAGCATCCGGTGATCCGCGGCACAAACCAGAACCCGGACATCTTTTTCCAGGCAAGAGAATCGGCGAACAAATACTACGAGATACTCCCGTCGATCGTAGCGGGCTATATGAAGAAGATTACAAAGCTCACGGGCAGAGAATATAAACCTTTCGACTATGTCGGACACCCGGAGGCAGAAAACATCATCATTGCCATGGGTTCTGTCTGCGAAACCATTGAAGAGACAATCAAATACCTGACCGCTCGGGGAAGAAAGGTCGGCCTAGTGAAGGTCAGGCTCTACAGACCTTTTGCTCCGGAATATCTAAGAGAGGTCATGCCTAAATCTGTAAAGAAAATAGCAGTGCTAGACAGGACAAAAGAGCCTGGTGCGCTTGGGGACCCTCTCTATATGGACGTCAGAACCATGTATTACAATGAGGAAGATGCTCCTGAGATTTACGGCGGAAGATACGGTCTTGGATCAAAGGATACTACCCCTGGACAGATTGTGGCAATCTTTGACAACCTTGACAAAAGGAAGCCAAAGAACCAGTTTACAATTGGTATCAACGACGATGTGACCTTTACTTCGCTTCCTGAAGTAAAAGGCATAGCTACAGAGCCTGTGGGCACGATAAGATGCAAGTTCTGGGGTTTTGGATCAGATGGCACGGTAGGGGCCAACAAGAGCGCGATCAAGATCATCGGAGACAAGACAGACCTGTATGCCCAAGGATATTTCGCATACGATTCAAAGAAGTCGGGAGGCGTCACGGTATCCCATCTCCGGTTCGGGAAAGAAAAGATACAGTCCCCCTACCTGATCAACCAGGCAGACTTTGTAGCCTGCCATAACCAGGCTTATGTTCACCAGTATAATCTTCTCAAGGGGTTGAAAAAAGGCGGAGTCTTTATACTAAACTGCATATGGGATGAGAAAGAGATTTCAAGGCATCTGCCTGCCAGCATGAAGAGATACATAGCGAATAATAATATAGAATTCTATACAATCAATGCTACAGATATAGCTGCACAGATCGGGCTTGGTAGCAGGATCAACATGATTATGCAGTCTGCATTCTTTAAGCTCGCAAATGTAATACCAGTCGATGATGCAGTGAAGTTTCTCAAGGAATCGGTAGAACACTCTTACGGAAAGAAGGGTGTTTCTATTGTCGAGATGAACAAGGCTGCCATAGACAGAGGAATCACAGATATCAATAAGGTTGAAATACCGGATGACTGGGCAGATGCGCAGGATGGAGCTCAAGATAAGAAGGCAGACACAGAATTTATCGAAGAAATCATGATCCCAATGAATCGCCAGGAAGGCGATGATCTACCGGTCAGTGCCTTTGTCGGTCGGGAGGACGGTACATTTCCGGCCGGTACCTCTGCTTTTGAGAAGAGGGGCGTAGCTGTAAACGTGCCCGAGTGGATTTCGGAAAACTGCATCCAATGTAATCAGTGCTCCTTCGTATGTCCTCACGCAGCAATTCGACCTGTTTTATTAAACGCTGAAGAAAAAGCCAAGGCTCCAGTTAACTTTAACACTGTCAAGGCGATTGGAAAGAGCTTTGAGGGGTTGGAATACCGCATTCAGGTATCACCGCTAGATTGCATGGGCTGCGGAAACTGCGCAGACATCTGTCTGGCAAAGAACACGGCTCTGGTTATGAAACCTCTGGAAACCCAGAATGCAGAAGCAGAAAACTGGAATTTTGGCCAATCCGTGCCCTTAAAGGACAGCCTAATGAACAAAGAAAGCGTAAAGGGTAGCCAATTCGCTAAGCCGTATATTGAATTTTCAGGTGCCTGTTCAGGATGCGGAGAAACGCCTTACATCAAGCTGGTAACACAGCTCTTTGGCGATCGGATGATGATCGCAAACGCAACAGGCTGCTCTTCCATTTGGGGAGCGGCTGCACCGAGCATGCCATACTGCAGCGATGAGAATGGAAGAGGCCCTGCCTGGGCAAATTCCCTGTTTGAAGATAACGCAGAATACGGTCTTGGCATGGCTATAGGCGTAAGACAAATGCGTGAAAAGATTCGGAACAATATGAATGACTTAATGAACAGGGGCATTACTGCAGAGATGAAAGATGCATTTGGAAACTGGATTGCCAATATGAATAACGGTGATGTTTCCAGAGAAGTAAGCGATCGAGTTGTGAACGCCATTGAGGGAGCAAAAGGATTAGACGAAGAAACGAACAAGTTGTTAGAAGAAATTATGTGCCGAAAGGATTACCTGGTCAAGAAATCAGTATGGGCTCTTGGCGGCGACGGATGGGCATATGATATTGGCTATGGCGGTTTAGATCACGTGCTTGCATCAGGAGAAGATATTAATGTTTTAGTATTTGATACCGAAGTTTATTCCAATACCGGAGGACAATCCTCAAAATCTACACCGACAGCCGCAATTGCCAAATTTGCTGCTTCCGGCAAGAGAATAAAGAAAAAGGACTTAGGCATGATGGCCATGTCTTATGGATATGTGTATGTATCCCAGGTCGGCATAGGTGCTGACAAGAACCAATTGATTAAGGCTGTTTCCGAAGCGGAAAAATACCAGGGGCCTTCTCTGATCATCTGTTACGCTCCTTGTATCACCCACGGCTTAAAGAAAGGCATGGGCAAGACTCAGGAGAACATCAAGGATGCAGTTGATGCCGGCTACTGGCATCTGTACCGTTATAATCCGGAGCTAAAGAAGGAAGGCAAGAATCCATTTACATTGGATTCGAAGGCACCTACGGCAAGTTTTAAGGAATTCATAATGGGGCAGGTCAGATATTCATCGCTTGAAAAGGGATCTCCTCAAATAGCCAGCAGACTCTTTGCAGTCGCAGAAGAAAATGCTAACGAAAGATATGAAAGCTACAGGAGACTCGCTGAAAAATAAATAAATTGTTCCAAACAACACACTATACATGACCTGCATTATCTATCTACGGGAGTTGACCTTTTACATCTAAACACACGACAAGACCCTCCAAAAAAAATATTTAGAACCTCCTAAAAAGAATATTACCTCTCTACTAACGATTATATCAACTCCCGTAGATTTTAATGATAATACTCATTTGCGCGAAAATACGAGAAAGAAGAACATGACAAATGAATATTCTAGTTATTAATTGTGGAAGCTCGTCACTAAAGTATCAACTCTTGAATATCGATACCAATGAAGTGAAAGTATTGGGTATGGTAGACCGGATCGGTATGCCAAATTCCAAGATCACGCATTGTGTTGCAAATAGAAAAAAAATGGAGTTAACAGTAGATATACCTAATCATGATGTTGCAGTTCGTCTGGTTCTGGACTCTTTGATTTGTCCGGATAATGGCGTGATTAAGAACCTGAATGAGATATACGCGGTAGGACACAGAGTAGTGCATGCTGCTGATAAGTTTTCAGAGTCTGTTTTGATCACGAATAAGGTTATCAAGGCAATAAAAGACTGTAGCGTTTTTGCTCCATTACATAATCCAGCCAACCTTGCCGGTATCGAAGCTTGCAGTTCATATATGCCAAACGTACCGCAAGTAGCAGTGTTTGATACCGCCTTTCATCAGACCATGCCACCGCGGTCTTATATCTATGCGCTGCCATATGAAGTGTATGAGAAATATGGCATAAGAAGATATGGTTTCCATGGAACTTCGCATAAATATGTTAGTTTGCGTGTTGCCGGGATATTGGGAAAACCTATTGAAAAACTGAAGATAATCACCTGCCATTTGGGTAACGGAGCATCAATTGCGGCTATTTGTCATGGGAAAGTAGTTGATACTTCGATGGGGTTAACTCCTTTAGAAGGACTATCTATGGGGACGCGCTGCGGCGATATTGATCCGGAAGTAGTTTTATTTCTCATGGAAAAGAAAAATATGACGGTGCAGCAGATGAGAAACTATCTGAATAAGGAATCAGGTGTATTGGGCATTTCTGGTGTAAGTAGTGATTTCCGGGATATAGAGAAAGAGGCGGAAAAGGGCAATCACCGGGCACAGCTTGCTCTAGATGTGTTTACGCATCGAGTCCAAAAATATATTGGAGCCTATGTCGCTGTTATGGATGGAGTCGATGGAATCGTATTTACAGCAGGAATAGGTGAAAACTCCCCGGAGATACGCAGAAGTATCTGTAAAAATTTATCACATCTGGGTATTAGTATTGATGAAGAAAAGAACAATACACGTGGGCAAGAGCTGGATATCTCTACAGCACAAGCGTCCTGTCGGGTAGTGGTAATCCCTACTAACGAAGAATGGATGATCGCTATCGAAACCAAAAAAATTGTCAAGGCAAAAGAAATACAAAGTGCATAGTTTAAAATTAATATAAAAACCTTCATTTATAATTGTATTTTCTTAAAATATGTCTTTTCTCGAGGGATTTGACATTTTTTAAAAAGGAAAGAACTCACTTAGGTATAAGGGTTCTGGAAAAGAGAAAGGACAAGCTTATAGTATTTAAAATCATAACTTGTTTTATTGAACTTGGAGGGAAGAAAATGATTATCGGTTTGCTGATTATTTTATTAATGGTGCTGGTGCTACCTTTTTTAGTCAAGCTTGTGGAACATAACTTGGAGGCCTTTCTTTTTATTATGGGTATATTATCGGTAATTATTTCCGGAGATATTTCGTTGCCTTTGTTTGGTGAAATATTGTCTAACCATCTTTTATACATGATAACCGGCGCGGTACTAATTTTTAGCGTCTTATTCATCGTCTTGCAAAAACAAATTTATGTACTGATGGAAAAGGTGCAAAAATATATTCCTTTGAATGTCTTTGTCTTTTTGATGGTCGTCATTCTTGGCCTTGGTTCAAGTATCATAACAGCAATTATTGCCTCTTTATTGTTGGTGGAGATACTATATACTTTGCCTCTACATAGGAAACAAAAAATAGTTGTTAATATAATAGCTTGCTTCTCCATTGGCCTGGGAGCAGTTCTTACGCCTATTGGAGAGCCGCTGGCTACTGTCGTAATTTCCCGGCTTCATCAGGACTTTTTCTTTCTTTTACGTGAGACAGGTATCTACATCATACCCGGAGTAATAGCTATGGGGCTTTTGGCTTTTTTCTATATTAATAAAATTAGCCGCCAAGGCTTGCTCGATACTTCCGAAGAAAAATTTCATAAAGAAACGGAAACGATACGGGATGCTATCATGCGGGCGGTGAAGATATTTATCTTTGTTTTTGCACTGGAGCTTTTGGGGACTGGTTTTAAGCCTTTAATTGATAATTATGTAATCATGCTCAGTACGCATTTGCTTTTCTGGTTGAATATGGTTTCCGCGGTACTGGATAATGCTACCTTAGCCGCAGCCGAAATCAGCGTCAAAATGTCCACCCAACAAATACAGGCAGTGCTTATCGGCCTTTTAATCAGCGGTGGTATGCTTATTCCGGGGAATATTCCTAATATCATTTCTGCAGGCAAGCTGAAGATCAGCAGTACAGAATGGGGAAAGATAGGGGTGCCTTTGGGATTGATAACGATGGGGATTTATTATGTTGTGCTTTTTGTTTTTTAGTATTTGGGGAAGTAATTAAATTCTCCGTACCGGAACGAATCAGAGTGAAACCTTTTTTTAAATGCCATCTAAGTCTGTTATTGGACCCTTATCACTTTTGCGGGTCGAAAAAAGCGACTCATAAGCATATAGGAGGGATAATATAGCTTATAACCTCTAAGTAGTTGCTTATTTGTTGTTTATCTGTATTAGAGTTGTCTGAGATAACGTGAGATTACCTTAAATAGGTGCTTTAACAAGCAGGGATTACCAGAGATTATTATAAATCAGCGTAGTTTACAATAAGTCCATCTGCTTCCTCATAACCCAAAGGTCGTAGGTTCAAGTCCTGCCTCCGCGACCAAATAAAATCCCTGCCATCTGCAAAGATGGCAGGGATTTTATTTGAAATAACCTTTCTTAATCCGTTTTTCATCTAACACCTTTCTAACATTTACGTGATTTTTCTATTTTAGTCATATGTTCTAACTTATTTTCTAACTTATTTTCTGGCTTATTTTCTAACATCTTTGAGTTGAGTATTACAATTTAATGCTTTTTCCATGGAATCAGCCATCAGAAACTTTTCTCTCATGTCAACATGGGTATATGTGTTAGCCGTAATGAGAAAATCGCTATGACCTAACCATTCTTGTACGTCCTTAAGATTGAAACCCAAATGTACAAGAAGAGTGGCGCAACTATGCCTAAGATCATGATATCGGACGTGACGTAAACCATTCTTATAAAGCAGTTTACTAAATACTGAAACATAATCAGGATTAAGCAGCGTTCCAATCTGATTGATGCAGATGTAACCTTCATATTGATAATTGTAATCTTTGCCCATAATTTGTTTATTATATTTCTGCTCGTCTTTTATCCGCTTTAAATAGTCTTGAATAAAACTACATAAAGGCAATTATCTGTAACTTGTTTCACTTTTTAACTTATCTTGCGGCATTGAAAAAAGTTTTCCGTTTTCATAAACTCGGATTACTTTATGCCGGATTGAAATTACCTTATTATCAAAATCAATAGCTTCCCAGGTCAAACCTAAGACTTCTGAACGTCTTAAACCATAGAAGGATGCATGAACCTTTTCCTTTTGTATATAGTTTGTGGTTTAATTGCTGTTGTTTATCACGCCCTTGTGCTGAGAAAGAATCCTCCAAAAACTCAGGAAGCACTGGCAGAGGAAGAAGCCGAAAGAAAGGAAATGGAAGCAGCACTTGCTGCAGATGCTAACCATAAACCTTCTTCAGGCAGGACAATCTGGATTTTAGTAATTATTACTTTTATCACACAGCTTATTGCTAATACATTGTATGTAACTTTACCTATGTTTTTTGAAGGCGAAATACTTGGGGATTTTGCTTCAGCCTTTAACATTTCGACGGTTGCCATCGTTGTTTGCAGCTTTGCTTTTGGGATAGTTTACTCCAGAGCCAAAAGATTTACTACAACCTTGTTTTTTGTTCTTATTGGAGCAGGGTTTTTGATAATAGCTTATTCTCATACATTCCAAATGGTTTTGGTTGCTTGCATTATCTGGGGTGTAGGCTACGGCTTAACAATCCCTTATTTATATCAAGAAGCATCCGTTTTACCTCACAAAACTTTAATAACCTTAGCTGGTGCAATAGTAAACAGTGTAATGGCGCTTTTTACCTCTCAGATTCTGTGCCGACAGTTGTTGCATCGATCTTTAATAATGGTTCCGTGAGATTTTTATATATTGTTCTCGCTGCAATCCTGGGTATTTGTGCAGTAATTTTCACAATTTATTTCATTGTATCCAAAAAGAATAGGCAAATAGGATTGGGCCGGCATGTGGCTTGACCAGCCGACAAGCATGGCGCCGCGCCTCGCGCTGGGAACGAGTTAGGCGAAGCCTAAGTAGTTAGAATTACTTGCTCTGGATGATACATTAAAAGGAATTGAAGCTAACAAATATGTTCTTTGTGATTTTTCTTAGCTTCTTCTTATTAAAAATTTACAATGCCTTCAACCCCCCTTTAAACTCTTTTTTATAGCTCCTCCATTTTAAATAAGCTCCAATCCGCATTATATGAAAAATATGATGTAGATTGGAGCTTATATCCATTATCTATATTAATCTTTTTAAGAAGATGCTTGGAATATTTGTATTATGTTAAGGGAAGTGGACAGCGCGAAAAGCTGCAAAAATAACTTGTAGGTACAGGTTTGACCATTCTACAGGCAGGATGAGCCGCAAAAGGCAATTTCATTTGATAATACCTGCGCGATAGTTTCTCTACTATATTTAAGAAAAAATAAATATTTCAAGAGATAACGCTAATTTAGAAGGTGCAGAAGGTAGCTTATTCGAATATATAGAAGTATTTTATAAATATATAATTTTTGTATAAGATTAAAGGAGAAAAGTGCAATATGGAAGCATCTATTTCCGAAAGACCAAAATACAATAGGATAATACCTGTCATTGCCAGTGTAGCTATTCAGTTCTGTATTGGTGCAGCTTATATATGGAGCGTATTTCAATCGTATTTAATTATAACTAAAGCGACACCTGATGCTCTATTTAATTGGCCGCCTACCTATGGCACATTGGCTTATTCATTAGTGCTGGGCTGTCTGGGAATAGGAGGCATGCTCGGTGGGAAAATACAACGACGGTATTCGATGCGGGTAGTAGTAATCACTTCCGGGGTACTTACCGGGTTAGGGTTTTTCCTAGCCCAATTTACTGCAGAATCGACCCCCTGGTTTTTGTGGCTGACATATGGCATTATGGGTGGCCTGGGGATGGGGATATCTTATACAAATACTATCTCATGTTGTCAGAAATGGTTTCCTGATAAAAAAGGTCTGATCGGGGGGATAGTAGTATCTGCTTTAGGTTTTGGAGGTTTCGCCTTTACACCGCTTACCGAATACCTGATCAGCATTTATGGCGTTTTACATACCTTTGGGATATTAGGAATCATCATCTTAATCATTGGGTTAACTGGTTCTTTCTTTATAAAAAACCCACCTGAAGGCTTTATGCCGCAAGGCTGGACTCCCCCGGCTCCAAAGCCCGGCCAGATCATAAAAGATTTTTCAGTTAAAGAAGCCTTACATACACCCCAATTTTACATGGTTGCTCTGGCTTTCATGTGTGCCACTTCTTCCGGCGCCATGATGACGCCTATGGCAAAAATCCTGGGATTACAGACCGGGAGTGGCTTGACAAGGGAAGCAGCTATCTCTGGAGTAATGATTATTTCTATTTTTAATGCTTTTGGGCGTATTTTCTGGGGTGGATTATCTGATAAATTTGGTAGGAAAATAACATTAACTTTGCTTTCATGCATTACCATAGCTTCCATTATTGGGGTAGGTTTTGCCCATTCCTATGCCATACTGATTTTAATCGGCTTAATAGGCTTTAGCTTTGGCGGTTTTCTTGGAGTATTTCCGGCTCTGGCAGCAGATTTTTGGGGAAGTAAAAACTTTGGAACAATTTACGGCATGGTCCTGATAGGGTTTGGTATAGGGGTTATAATTTCTTCATTTACTGTTGCTTCTTTAAGTGCCAGAAATGCTTTTACAACAGCGTTTATTATTGCGGCTATTGCCGCCGCCACAGGTTTAGTGATTATCTCCTTTACTAAGCAGCCTACGATCAAAGAGAAAAACAGTGAAGCGGCATAAATTTATATTGCGAACTATTAAAAATTCCTCTGATGATTTTGGCCAGCTAAGATTGAACAGAACCCTATAGAGTTTCATGATAAAATTATAAAGCATATTGAGTATTGATAAAAATATCATATGCCGTTATACTGGATTATCAAAGAAAAAACAGTTACTGCTTTTCTTCTAACATTTTTTCTAACAAATTATTAGAAAACGTGCTTAAAGTAACACAAGGGTTTGCTTGAGCCTAAAATTTGAAAGAGCCGTAAATTAGCTTAAATCAAGGAATTTATTGCTTTAATAAAATATAATAATATCTAATAATTTTAAACTTGTTGCTCTCATAACCCGAAGGTCGTAGGTTCAAGGCCTGCCTCCGCAACCAAACAAAACACCTGCTATCTATAAAGATGGCAGGTGTTTTGTTCTTTGCCTGGGAGGCGAAAAACCTCCAAGTTGTTGTTTATCTATGCCTAAAATGACCTATAATTACGGCATATCAATGCAGGGTAATGGGATATAGGCCTGATAAATGTGATGGCAGTTCAGAAGCTGCGGGGCCTATGTCTGTTGCAAATTACTTCTAGTGCTTGGCTTTTAGAAAGGTGACACTTTATTTGGTGTTTTATAAATGATAGTATAATTGTAAAAATGAGGCAGATCTTGCGTAAAATATGTAATCCTATGATGCGTTATCGTAAAAATTGAGAAATTAAGGCTCTGCATAAATCATTAAGATTTTTTCGGCAATCTCCCTTTTGGAAACACGCATATCCATGGCTTGTTTTTCTATATATCGGTGTGCTTGTGTTTCAGTTAGATTTAAGTATTGGATCAAAACGCATTTTGCTCTGTTAACTAACCTGATATTCTCAATTTTTTGCTGGAGATTAATGTTTTCATTTTGAAGAGCAAAAAGTCTTTTTTGGGAAGCAGTAATTATCTTAAGCGATTGAAAGAATAATTGCTTGCTGATAGGCTTGGGCAAGACGACCACGCCAGAATCCTCGACTTTTTCGGCAATTTGATCTGCTATCTCGTTTTTGACAAGGAGGATAATTCCAGATGTGCTGTTATCGTTCTGGGAGAGCGCTAGATCATGTCCGAATTCGTCATTGAGGGGCGTGTTGATGATAATTAAACGATAATTGTTCTCGATTAAAAGGCGGCGTGCTTCTCCGCCGGAAGAGACAGAGATGATTTGCTCAAATAAGCCAAAATTCAGCCATTCTATTAAAGTATTTCTGTCTTTTTCGACGCTTGATACTAATAACACGCTATCCATGCACACCAGCCTTTCCATGAGAAATTTAAAAACTTTGAGTCAAATATTTTTAAAATAATAATCCTGTTCAAAATTTATCTGGTTTTTTGCTTTAGCAAGCAAATCGCACTCAAGGCATTTTGTAGAAAGATATTTTTCCAATACTTTTATCGGCAGTAAGTGGTTAACAAAATTGCTATTTTCAGCAAGTACTATAGCAGCTTCCAGATTTTTGGGGAGACTGGAAATATCCAAATTTTGCTGCCATTCCGCCGAAAGATTTCTATCAACGGGAGGGCGAAGCTGCAATTGTTCCTCTATGCCGTCAAGTCCTGCATGAAGCAAAAGGGTAAAGGCAAAGTGGGGGTTGCAGGCTGGATCTGGTGAACGGAGCTCCATGCGGCTGTATTTACTATGTGCGGCGGGAATACGTATTAGCTGTGAACGGTTTTGGTTCGACCAGGTTATAAAGCGCGGTGCTGCAAAATGACCGAACCTCGCATAGGAATTAGTCAGAGGATTTAAGAAGGCGGTAATCTCCGGAATCCGCGTCAAGACACCCTCCATAAAGCTTTCAGCTTCTGAGGAGGGTTTGAGGACGTTCTTTTCAAAAAGGTCTATTTCATTTTTACAAAGTGATAGATTAATATGCAGGCCACTGCCACTTTCTTCCGCCAGAGGCTTCGGCATAAAAGATGCGTACAAGCCATTATTTGCGGCAATGGTTTTGGTTACCGATTTGAAGTTCGCAAAATTATCTGCTGCTTGAAGTGGATAGCTGAATTTTAAAGCGATTTCATTTTGGCCTGGTCCTTGTTCATGATGGGAGTTTTCTGGGGAAATGCCCATCTCTTCTAATGTAAGGCAAATTTCCCGGCGGATGTTTTCTCCTTTATCCTGAGGGGCAATGTCACAATAACCGGCATGGTCATGGGATATTAAGGTTGGATCGCCATTCTCGTCAGTATTAAAAAGATAAAATTCGCACTCTGTGCCAATCTTGCATTTATAACCCAGGTTTTCTGCCCGCTTTTCCGCTTCGTAAAGCAGATTACGGATATCTCCTTCAAAGGGTGTCCCGTCTGGATATTTAATTTTACAGAACATGCGAATAACCTGACCATGTGAAGGTCGCCAGGGAAGAACGGTCAGTGTGGTTGGGTCAGGCACCAAAATAAGGTCGGACCTATCCGTATTCATGAAGCCCTTCATTGCTGAGCCATCAAAGGAAATACCATTTTCAAAAGCATGGGGCAAATCTCCCGGCATAATAGAAATGTTTTTCATGGTTCCAAAAATATCAAAAAAAGCGAGACGAATAAATTTAACATCATTTTCTTTAGTGAATTCTAAGACTTCTGCCATCGTATAGTTCATTATTACAACCCCCTAACTTAGTAAACGAGATCTTCTGGCGATAGTACATAACTTTTTATTGGCTATCCTTTCTATTCTTTAAATAATTAATATTGAGTATATAATTGTAATACGTTTGTTTGCTGGATAGGCCCTTTCCTATATAACTTCCTCAAATAGAGAGTAAAAAAAATCCACAAAAGAATGCAAGTAAAACATGTCTTGCAAGCTTTTATGAACGCCTTTGTTCATTTTTCATATATTTTATTATGATATCTTAATATTATAAATATAAAAGTAAAGTACTGTCAAGTAAAAACAGGAATAAGAATTTAATATTTTTAAAATTCTTATGTAAGGGTTGACAAATTTAGAAATTAAAATTATAATCTAAAAAATAAACAGCAATGACGCTGTAGATCCTTTGGGGTCTACGGCGTTTTTTTTTATAAATTTTTTAAAAAAAATATTTTGAAACGGAGGAAAAAATATGAGTGTATTAAATTCGGGCGACATTTCCTGGATGCTTACATCATCTGCGCTGGTGCTATTAATGACCCCTGCTTTAGCTTTTTTTTATGGGGGTCTTACCAAACGCAAAAATGTTATAAATACAATGATGTCATCTGTTTTTATTATGGGTCTTGCTTCAATGCTTTGGGTGCTGATTGGTTATTCCCTATCATTTAGCGGTGATATTGGCGGTATAATAGGCAATATAAAATGGTTTGGCCTTTCGGGAGTGAATTCTGCAGCTCCCGGTCCATACGCGCCTACAATTCCCAACCTATGTTTTGCAATATTCCAGATGATGTTCGCAATTATAACCCCGGCTTTAATAACCGGAGCCATAGTTGAAAGGATGCGTTTTTCATCGTTATTTATCTTCATTGGTATATGGTCTATTATAGTGTATTATCCATTGGCTCATCTATTCTGGGGAGGAGGTTTACTCCAGAAACTTGGCGCAGTAGATTTTGCAGGAGGTAATATCGTACATATCAGTTCTGGTGTAAGTGCCCTTGTACTATCACTGGTTCTTGGCAAACGTCAGTATCATGGAAAAGCGACCTATCATCCCCATAATGTGCCTTTTGTAATACTCGGAGCGGCATTATTATGGTTTGGGTGGTTTGGTTTTAATGCCGGAAGTGCAGGCGCAGCCAATAGTCTAGCGATACATGCTTTCATGACAACAAATACGGCGGCCGCGGCAGCAATGCTCTCCTGGATGTTTATCGAAAAAATTTATAATGGCAAACCAACGTTGGTCGGCGCTTCCACTGGTCTTGTTATTGGACTTGTTGCAATAACTCCTGGAGCAGGATTTGTCCCGATATGGGCTTCTATTATAATTGGTGCCCTGGTTAGCCCGATATGCCATTTTTTCGTAACTTATGTTAAAGCAAAACTGGGTTATGATGATGCTCTTGATGCTTTTGGATGCCATGGTGTAGGCGGGATTTGGGGAGGTATTGCAACTGGTCTTTTCGCTCAGACCTCAATCAACTCTGCAGCTAGATGGAATGGTCTTATCTTTGGCGATTGGCAACTGTTTGTCTGCCAGATGGGGGGTATTGGCATCACAATCCTGATAGCTGTTGTTGGTACCCTAATCGCCATCGGAATTGCTAAATTAGTGACCGGGAATATTAGAGTTTCTCCTAAAGATGAGAGTATAGGACTGGATTATTCTGAGCATGGGGAAACCGCATACCCTGCTTTTAACGGCATGGATTATTAATTACATAGGTACATAGATAGAATTCAACCGTTTTAATTAGGGTGGCTTCCTTCAATAATTCAAAATAATTAAAGGGGATGTTCATATGAAAAAAATAGAAGCTATTATAAGGCCTGAAAAACTCGAGTATATGAAAGATGCACTTGGTTCTTTGCAAATTAACGGTTTAAGTATAACTGAGATTATGGGCTGTGGAAATCAGAAGGGTTGGGTAGAATATATTAGGGGTTCCAAAGTAGATTATAAATTTTTGCCTGAAATTAAAATTGAAATTGTAGTGGCCGACGAGCAAGTTGAAGAAGTTATTGAAAAAATATGTGAAGAAGCGCATACGGGAGAAGTTGGTGATGGTAAAATATTTATTTCTGAAATTCTGGATGCAGTGCGAATCCGAACAGGAGAAAGAGGCATTTCTGCAATAAAATAAATAGATTTCTTATTAAACCCTCCATCATTTAAAGTTTACAGTCGTTCAGTTATTTGTTTTTTTAATAGGTGATGCTATATGACGTAAGTTATTTATATTGGGTGCATTTGTAACTAGATTTGGGGGTGATGCTGTGAAAATACCAATTGAAAACATTAGCAATGACATGGAAGAAGAAAATGGCATCCACTGCCATGAAGTCAGCAACGAAATATTCGAACTAATGAGCAGACTGAAAACAAAAAGCGTTGTGATTATCGGCTACGATGGTTATGCTATATCCCGGCTGGAGCTCTCAGATGTGGATTATTTTAAATCTGTGGGTAATAAGGTGCTCATTTACTGCCGTGACAAGGTATACAAATCAAAGAAGAAACTCTATGAACTTGAACAACTATATTGTGGTAAAAAGTTTTTCAGGGCTTCAAAATTTGCCATAATTAATATTGCTAAAATATCCAATATTAAGCCGTCTATAAGCGGCAGATTCGAGGTCCACATGAACAATGGCGAGGTTGTAATGGTGTCACGGCAATATGTGCCAGTGCTTAAATCAATGCTAGGACTGCAACGGATGTTGGGACAAGGGGCACTTTGGGGATTGTTGAGGCAACTAATCAGAGATTTTTTTATCATACTTGGAATTCTAATAATTTCAACCTTGTTGCTTGCTCCATTAACCACTATTAGTCGAGACTATATTTTGCTGGCTTTGGTATTTGCCGCTATCAGCGATTTGACAAGTATTTTGTTCTGGTCACGTTCGGAGCTGACTGAAAATGCTATGTTGTTGAGAATCGCAATTCAATTCATACTTTTTGAAGCTATTATTCTAGTCTTTGGTGGTATTGTTGGCTTTGTCTCCGGTTTTATGGAATATGGGACTTTCGGTGTTGAGGTAGGAGTAATATATGTGCTTGCGAGATTTGTCTTATGGCGCGGTGATTTGAATACTGTAAAACTGATTAATGAAAAGCTGAAAGATAATGAATAGGCTGAAATCTTATTGACTCCACAACCTGATAAGAAAGTACTGATGCTTTGTTATTTTAGATAGCACTTTTATCAAAACATATTTTAATAATATAATCTCCTATTTGCACTAGGTAATTTATCAATAAAGAATATATACTTAAATTATACCTGGATTTTAAAATACGGGAGGTCTTAATAATGGGCAAATTAGATGGTAAAGTTGCTATTGTCACCGGTGGAGCTATGGGTATGGGTTCTGGTTGTGCGAAAGTAATGGCTAAATATGGCGCAAAGCTGGCTTTGATCGATTATAATGAAAAGGTTTTTGAAACAGCGGCAAATTTAGAAAAACAAGGGTGCCAGGTAATGGCCTTTCATATCGACGTCAGGGATAAGGCTGCCATAAATGATGCTTTTAAAAAAGTCGTTGAAAAATATGGCAAGATCGATGTCTTGGTAAATGCCGCCGGAATATTTGTCGTTGAGAATTTTTTGGATTTCACTGATGAGGCCAGGGATGCAGTTATTAATACTAATTTCCAAGGCATGTGGAATACCTGCAAAGCCGCTATCCCTTATATGCTGGAAAATAAATATGGAAAGATCGTTAATTTCAGTTCTGTGACCGGCAATAAAGTAACCGATCCGGGAATGACCGCTTATGGCACTTCTAAGGGAGCCGTATTGGCTTTTACTAAAACATTAGCTGCCGAATTTGCCTCGAGAAATATATGGGTAAATTCCATAATGCCCGGTTTTGCGGATACGCCCATGGTTGATAATTTTTGCAAGCAATTTTACCCGGACAATGATCCAGAAGAGATTAAAGACTCAATCGCAACAAACGTACCAATGAAGAGATTGGGAAGAATAGAAGAAGCCGGTGAGGTCGTGGCATTTTTGGCATCTGATGAGTCAAGCTATGTTACCGGGACCTACATCCTCTTTGATGGAGGAAGTGGTTTGCCGGAAACCACCTGCTCCGAATGGTAATCCGAGAATAAATCAGACTTAGGATTAAAACATAATTAATTACAAAACTCTTATTGGTATTAAACTATCAATAGGAGTTTTTTAAACACCTCTTAAAAGGGGGATTCAGGCAAAAACAACGCCCAAATTTGGGCGTTGTTTTTCAAAGATAGAGTTTTGGAGGTATTACATGTAATAAGTTATATCTTTATTATAAATTAAGAGAAAGGCACATATTAGGTTTAGATATAGTTTATTCTTGTGCTTAAAAACCTAAATCAGTCCTCTTCCGGATAGGTCTTATAGACGTCAAGTCCTGTTCCATCGGAAGGGTAAATGCTGCATTCGAGAACACAACCTAAATCTTTTTCCGTATCCAGATACATCCCGTAGCCGTCTTTCAGATCGCCAAGGCCAATCATTTCGATCATAGGCGTATAACCCAGCTTTACCATCTCTTGAGCATCCTCGGGAGTTTCAATTAGGATGCCTAAATGTTGCATACCTTCGCCTCTCTGTTCCAAGAAATCCCTATGGGGCGAAGGACCATATACGGGCTCAATAAGTTCTATCGAGACATTGCCTACTTTGGCTTCGGCTATCTTAAGCAAACATTTATCAGTTTTACCATAGTACTTGTATTCATCGAGTTGAGGACCGAACTCAAAGAATTGCCAGGGACCGACACCCAGCACTTCCCAGTAATATTTTGTCGCCTTATCCACATCCTTGACTACATAGCCTATATGATCAATATTTTTGAGATTCAATTTACCATTTGCAAACATCTGCTTTCCCTCCTATCCTTTTTATAATATTATTCTAACATTTGCTTAAATAATATCGTAGTGCAAAACGGAGATTTTTCCTAATGCATTAAGAAATTATCGGACAGATTTGATAACCGTTAATTAGCTTATATTACAAACGTGTCCTGTAATTTTATTAAAATAATTAGAAATATATACATTATATATAATAGAATACAATAATTTAATTATTAATATTTAATACGGATGCTTTGTGATTTTAGATAGTAATTTAAATAAAACAATCTTTTGAATAATATCCTAATTACACTAGGTAATTTATCAATAAATAATATATACTTAAGTTATCTGGATTTTAAAATATGGGAGGTCTCAATAATGGGTAAATTAGAGGGAAAAGTTGCTATTATTACCGGCGGAGCTATGGGTATGGGCTACGGCTGCGTCAAAGCAATGACTAAATATGGCGCTAAAGTAGCTTTGTTTGATTATTCGGATACTGTTTTCGAAGTAGCAAAAGGTTTAGAAAAAGAAGGTTATCAGGCAATTGCTTTTAAGGTTGACGTCAGGGATATGGCTAGTATAAAGGAAGCTGTTAAAAAAACAGTTGAGCATTATGGCAAGATTGATATCTTAGCAAACGTAGCCGGCATTGCCATTGCCAAGCCCTTCCTTGAATTTGACAATGAGTCCAGAGACGCGGTAATTGGTGTCAACTTCTTTGGTTGCTGGAATTGCTGCCAAGCTGTTATCCCTTATATGATCGAAAATAAATATGGCAAGGTCGTCATCTTCAGTTCCGTGACAGGCAATACGGTCTGCGATCCGGGAATGACCGCTTATGGATCTTCCAAAGGTGCTGTCCTGGCTCTTACCAAAACCTTGGCTGCCGAATTTGCTGCCCAAAATATCAGCGTAAACGCTATTTTACCGGGTTTTGTAGATACTCCGATGGCGCGTAATATGTTCGCTGAAATGTGTCCGGAAAATCCGCAAAGCATTGCTGATGCAGTCGCTGCTACTATACCTACGCACGAGATGGGAACTCCGGAGGAAGCCGGGGAAATCGCCGCATTTTTAGCCTCCGAAGAATCAAAATATATTACCGGCACGTCCATCCTCTTTGACGGAGGAAGTGGTTTGCCGGAAACTCCCTGCGAAAGTTGGTAATAGAACAGACTCATGCATAAAAGCATATTTTATCTACAAAACTCCTATTAGTATTAAAACTATATACAGGATCAGGGAAAACGGACATTGAAAGAAAGCCTCTAATCGTAGCATAATAAGCTTACGATTAGGGGCTTAATCATGTCTTGGAGATATCAAAGATGCGGGAGCTATTACAGAAATTGAAGGAATGTTATCAGAAGGGAAAAGTAAATGTAAAATAGCAGAATACTATGGATTAAAGGGCGAACGGCTAATACATGAATTACTTAAAAGAGAATGCCAAAAGCAAAGGCAACTAGTTTGTGGAATACCTCTAAGACCAAAAGGCAGGCCGAGAAAAACGATAATTAATCAGAATAAGCTAAAATAATGAGAGCAAACGATTGGTAGAAAATTTTTTCAGTATTCTCAAGGCAGAGTGTGTATACAGGCATAAGCCTAAAACGCTCCAAGCTAAAGACCTCATTGATGACTATATCTGGTTTTACATAACAAGCGCATTTAGCTTAAAACTAAGCTGACGCCATATGGAAAATGGCGCCAGCTTGCATAAAACAAAGATATCCTACGATAGGAGGTATCTACAAAAAATAAGTAGGAGGCTTTTGCAATCCCAATCCTTGTACCAATTTGAATGTTAGAAATTAACGTAGTTAAAAGATATACTTCATTTTAAAACCCTATGAAGAATAAGAGATGTAGGAGTCTTTTAAATTTAGGAGCATGAGAAAAGGTATTAGGAGGTTTTTGTTTTTAAGTATATAGCATAATGTTTTTTAGGGTGGAGGGAGAGAGTACTAAACTAACATTCAAATTGGTACAAAGATTGGGATACAGATTACCGCTATCATCCATAAGAAAACTATTTCGCTAAAAGGGTAATATAATCTTAAATGTTAAAATAATTCACTATTAGTGTTGCTGCGAACTTTCATGTAATTTATATTTACTCATCCCACTTAACGAGCATGGATAGCCTTCCCGAAATAAGCCGACATAAAGGCTTCAGGAACAGCTTCGCTTACTGTAGGATGAGGATGTACTGCATGGATGATATCTTCCGCATTGGCCCCTGCCGCCATAGCCGTGGAAATTTCGGCGATCATATCGGTGGCATGCTTGCAGAAAAGATGCGCGCCAAGTATCTCACCTTTTTGGCCGATGATAACTTTGATCATGCCGGTGGTATCACCTTCCACCAAAGATTTACCATTGGCAGCCATCGGGAAACGACCCACTTTGACATCACCATAAGCTTCCTTGGCCTGCGCTTCGGTAAGACCGATGCTGGAGATCTCCGGTTCGAGCTAGA